>Ga0247727_10002301_pt1 | contig 43996 bp, 32 predicted proteins | sample WisWelCaveWW1625_FD_202498 | JGI IMG/M metagenome (GOLD analysis project Ga0247727, IMG submission 202498) | Biofilm microbial communities from Wishing Well Cave, Virginia, United States - WW16-25 | ecosystem: Environmental > Aquatic > Deep subsurface > Groundwater > Cave microbial mat | place...
ACAAAGATATGGCAGGAATTTTTGTCGCTTCCCGATTTGTTCCAACTTTACTCGATTCGCCCGATTTGATTCTCTTTGTCCCAATTTGATTCGATTTGTTCCAAAATATTTTTCGGGCAACATTTTTATTTACACTTTCATTTTCCATGTCAGTCCCTTTGATGTTAAGAATTCATTTACCTCCCTGACTGTGCCTTTTCCTGCATTCCTCATTTTTGCAAAATCCCATTTGGAAAGTTTCACCAAGTCGGCAAGCGTATCAATATCGTTGTGCTTGCAAATATTTACGACTCGGGCGGAAAGGTTAAATTCTTCTATATCCTTGAATAAAATCTCCCTTGTTGCCGAAGGCAAGGTGAAAAATTGATTTTCCTTTTTTTCATAATGTAGCAATTTGCTTTTCAGAAAATTTATTTCTTCCTGCATATCAATTGAATTCTCCAATTGTTCAGTAAAAGAAGCAAGGCGAAGATTGACTCTTTTGATAGCCCGGTAAAAGAGTTCACTTATTCGCGTTGGCGTGAGGTTAAATTTAGCTCCCGCCTCTTTCAATTTTTTATCTTCAATTAATATCATGCGAAGTATATCGGTGTCTCTGTCTGTCGATAAAGAATTATTTGGTGTAAGGAGTTTTGAAAGAATGTCCTTCATGATTTTCTCTTTCGCAGAACGGCTGAAGCCCTTTGCCAAAGTCAGTTCTTCTGTATTTTGTGTTTTCATTTTTTTGTGTTGTATTACAGTTGCGTTTTTTTTATTCTCCGTACTTGCTCATAAACTCTTCCTGCTCAAGATGAAATGCCTGAGCCAGCTCTTTAATTGAAAATTTATGAGCGTTTTTATATTTAGTAATCAGGTCTCGTAATAATTTCGGTTTCTCCATAGGGAAATCCAGTTCAGGCGGTTCTCTCCTGCGAATGTTTAAGGTATTGAACTGCTTTAGTAAATAATGCTTTTGATTTTCTGTCAGGAAGCCTAAATCCATTGCTCTGTACAATAGAGCTATCATCGAAACCTTCCATTTGCGTTTTAATTCCCCAAGCAATGAAATCGAAACACCTTTTTCAAAATCTTTCTTGATTTCGCTCTCAGGTAAAAGAAACCCAGCCGCGAATACATTCGCCTCATGTGAAATATCCCTGTCAAAAGAGGGCATCGTTTGCGTATGCATTACTAAATGTCCAAGTTCATACGCTAAACTGAATCGCTGGCGGTCAGCAAGGTGAAGTTTGTTTACAAGGATGATGGGTTGTTTATCTTTTGTGAGAATGGTTCTGCTGTCCACACGCTCCGTTCCGAAATCGAAAGCAATGACGATGATTCCATTCTCCTCTAATAACTCCGTGAGATTTTCAACCGTTCCTTTGGGCATTTTCCAAAACTTGCGAAGTTGCTTTGCCACTTGCTCAAAGGAGCCGAGTTTTTTTAAATCCAAGTGGGGAACATTTGCTTCTTTGAGTTTCAGCTTTTCAGATAGGAGTTCAATGTGCAATCGGTACAGGTTGATATTTGCCTCAAGCGGAATCATCAGTTTTGCGGAAACATGGTCTCGCTTGCGATAATTCAAACTCATGGGTAGGTATGCTTCGCCTTCCTGATAGAAGAAATCAGCAGGGTATTTAAGGAGTTTAGCCATCTTCTCTAATGTCTCTTCGCTCAAAGTTCTGTTGTCGGTTTCAACCTTACAGATGAATGCCGGGGATGTGCCGAGCTTTTCAGCAAGCTCCTTTTGAGCCATTCCCCGCGATTCACGGGCGAGGACAACCATCTTGGGATTTATTTGTATTTCTGTGGTGACCATAGTTTAAAATAATATCATGCAGCAAAAGAACATATTTTTCCTTAATTGACCAAATAATTGACAAAAATATTTTTTGTAGTGCTTTTTTGTGTACATTTGTACCAAATTATATAGCTTTCGCCTTAAATTGAATATATTTACCTAATAAAATACAGCAGATGAGTCGTTTACAGTTTTCCGGGCATGAAACCTTCGCCTGTCGCCATTATTGGCTCAAGAAAGGGTATGATTTTGTAGCGGAAAAGGGAGGCTTTAGGGAACCTGATGCTGTAGTTGAACTCGGTGTGGGAAAGAATATGGTTACCTCTATTCGATATTGGTTAAAAGCATTCGATATTTTAGATGATAAAGATGAATTAACAGATTTAGCACAACGAATATTTAACAACAAAGGATGGGATCCTTTTTTAGAAGATGATGGCACTCTTTGGTTATTACACTACAAGCTTCATAAAAAGAAATTCGCTTCCATCTATAATATTATTTTCAGCGAACTTAGAAAACAAAAGCCTGAATTTACACGAAAACATTTTTTCAGTTTTGTAGACAGAAGGGAAGGTGCTTTTACTGAGCGAACGTTGCGGGATGATTTTTCTGTTTTTAGCAGAACCTACTTGAACGATAAATCAACTGATGTTGAAGATGGCTACTCCGGCTTACTCGCTGATTTAAATTTACTTCGTGAATTAAAGGAAAGCAAAGAGAAAGGAAATTCTTTTTTTACTGTTGAGAATAAACAACGCCCAGAAATCCCATCTCATATTATTTTTTATGCCATTCTTGATAATGAGCGATATGGCGATTCGATTAGCTTCGATAATTTATATTCCGATGCAGATGGAATAGGAACAATATTTGCCCTGAATAAAGAGGGGGTGGTTGAGCATTTAGACAGGATAGCAAAACTGTATAAGAAGAATGTAATATTTAATAATGACCCGCTTGTCAGGGAATTTCAATTCAAGAAAAAGAAGCCAACCGCATTATCTGTATTAAGAGAGTATTATGGAAACTAAATTTTCACCTTCAGTAAATATTATTAGAGATTCTGATAAGGACTTAAATTATATTGTTACGCCTAATGCCGAAAGAATTGCTCGTCAGATAGCGAATGATTTTAAAAGAGGGTTTCACTCTTTTAATATTATTGGTTCATACGGCACAGGAAAATCCTCTTTCCTATGGGCTTTAGGTCAGACCTTATCGAAGAAGAAGAAATATTTTGATTTGAACCTTACATCTAACAAAGGGAAAATAAATATCCTAAACCTTGTTGGAGAATATCAATCTGTTATTACCTCCTTTACCGAACAATTGGGCGTAAAAAGCAAGTCGGGAGGAAATCAAGAAATTCTTGATGCAATTTATCAGGAGTACGAAAAAGTAGGCGTAAAAGACGGATTGCTGGTTATTGTAATTGATGAATTAGGGAAGTTTTTGGAATATGCTGCGAAGCATCAACCTGAAAAAGAACTTTATTTTATACAGCAGTTATCCGAATTTGTAAATGACAAACACAGAAACATTCTTTTCATCTCTACACTTCATCAAAGTTTTGAATCGTATGCAAATATTTTAGGTGAAAGTCAACGGAAAGAATGGACTAAAGTAAAGGGACGACTAAAAGAACTTACTTTTAATGAGCCAGTAGAACAACTACTTCTTTTAGCAGGTGATTTTTTTAAGAAGAGAACCAATCAAAAAGGCGTTAACAATCACTTAAAAGAATTTATTGCACTTAATAAGAAAGCCCATATTTTTTCTTTGGGGAATGGCTTTGAAAATAAAATTGGCAAAAACATTTATCCTTTAGAGCCATTTTCAGCTTACACCCTCACCCTTTCGCTTCAACAATATGGACAAAATGAGCGGTCGCTTTTCACATTTTTAGAATCTTCGGATAGTTTTGGAATTCATCAGTGGAACTCAAAACAATCTCCACATTATAGTGTTGCAAATGTTTATGATTATTTATTCTATAATTTTTACTCTTTCTTAACTACCAAGAATCCGCATTATACCCAATGGGCAGGAATAAAATCTGCAATAGAACGGACAGAAGCTGTTATCGAAAAAAATTTATCTGAAGCATTGCAGTTAGTAAAAACAATTGGCTTACTTAATTTATTCGGAAGCAAGGGAGGAAGAATTGATATTGGTTTTCTCAAACAATATACCAAACTCAGCTTGGGCATTGACAAAGTATCTTCAGCTATTGATGATTTATTAAAATACAAGATTATACGCTTTAACAAATTCAGTCAGTCATTTAAATTGTTTGAAGGCACGGACTTAGATATTGATGCAGCATTATTGCAAGCAGGAAGTAAAGTAGATGCTGTAGCAGACGTTGTTGGCGCATTGAAACCATACTTTGATAAAACCTTTATTAGTGCAAAATCGGTTTCATATATTAAAGGGACACCAAGAAATTTTGAGGTTGTTATTAGTGAAGACCCGATTCAAGATAAGCCTTTAGGAGAAACCGATGGAATTATCAATCTTATTTTTAATGAGCAAATTGGAGAAAGAGAACTACTGCGAATATCGCAGCAAAATGAAGAAGCAATCCTCTATGGTTATTATCGGAATATAGAGCAAATTAAGAATGAACTTTTTGAAATTGAAAAAGCTGAAAAGGTTTTAAATGAAAACGCGGACGATTTAGTTGCAAAGAAAGAATTGAAGGATATCCTTGAGCGGCACAAAAATTTGTTAAACCATTATGTCCTTGATGGCTTATATGTAGAAGGTAAAATAACATGGATTTTTCAAGGGAGAACTAAGCGGGTTCGGAATAAGAAAACTTTCAATCGTCTCCTGTCTGACATTTGTAATACAGTATATGACGAAACTCCTGTTTTCCGTAACGAGTTATTGAACAAACACAAAATTCATGGTACTATTCATAATGCTCGAAAACTCTATTTTGACGCATTGGTAAATCGTTGGAATAAGGAGAACCTTGGATTTGCTGATACAGAGTTCCCGGCTGAGAAAACGATTTATCTCACCTTACTTCAAGAAAACAACCTTCACCGCAAATCTGGCGAAGGATACGAACTAAGAGAACCGGGGAATAGCTCTACATTTCAAGCAGTATGGCAAGAGTGTGAGCGGTTTCTTGAGAAAACGAAACAAGAGAAAAAGAAAATAACAGAACTCATTGACGTACTTAGCACGAAGCCATATAAATTGAAACAAGGTCTGATAGATTTTTGGATTCCTACCTTTCTTTTCATTAAACGCGGGGACTATGCACTTTATGATGATGGAAATTTTTCTCCATACATCAACGAATCCATTTTATATCTCATTACAAGAAACCCTCACCTATACGAGATTAAAGCATTTGAAATAAAAGGCATTCGCCTAAAGTTATTTAATAAGTACCGTGAATTTCTTCAACAGGACAAAAAGGGGAAACTTACTAATGAGGCTTTCATAGAAAGCATTAGACCATTCCTTGTATTCTACAAGCAACTTCCTGACTACTGTAAAAAAACTCAACGCATTTCAGATGAAGCAAAATCATTACGAACTGCCATAATTAATGCCCAAGACCCGGAGAAAGTATTTTTTGAAGATTTTCCTTCAGCATTAAAACTTAGTATTGACAAGCTGTCGAATTCCGATAAAGCGTTAGCAGAATTTGCAAGCAAACTTAATACTACGATTGAAGAAATAAAAAACGCATACAAAGAATTAGTAAACAGAATAGAAATATTTATTCAGGATGAAATTGCAGGAAACAAATCGGATTTTTCTATCTATAAAAAACAACTTCAAAAACGTTTTGTTTCCATTAAAGAGCATCAATTGCTTCCAAAACAAAAAATGTTTTTACAACGTCTGAATTCGCCTTTAGATGACCGTGATAGTTGGATTGCCTCAATAGCACAGGCTGTACTTCAAAAGCCCTTAGACCAAATTAATGATTCTGATGAGGATTTATTAAAAAGTAATTTGTCACATTTTGTTAAGGAACTTGATAATCTCCGCGAAATTTATCGTGAACAGAAAACCGATAATGAAGTAATAAAATTAGATTTGACAACGATTTCGGGCGGATTAAAAAGTAATGTCATTGAAATCCCAAAAGGCAAAGCAAAAGAAATAGAGGAGTTGGCAAAAGAATTACGCAAGCAACTCAAGTCAAAAGAAAATATTAGCATTGCTGTTTTAGCAAAACTTCTAAACGAAAAATTGAAAGATGGCAAAAATTAGGCACGTATTAGGTATATCAGGAGGAAAAGATAGCGCAGCTTTGGCGATATACATACACAAAAAATATCCAAAACTGGATATGGAATATTATTTCTGTGACACAGGAAAAGAGTTGGATGAAACCTACGAACTTATTAAGAATCTTGAAATTTATTTTGGCAAGAAAATCGCTCACTTGACAGCAAAAGAACCTGAACAAGCAAATACCAACCCTTTTGACTTTTACTATAAAGCTTTTCGCGGATACCTGCCTTCTTCACAAGCAAGATGGTGTACCAAGAAAATGAAATTGGAGCCATTTGAAGAATTTGTTGGCGACACGCCAGTTGTATCATACGTAGGTATAAGAGGGGATGAAGACCGCGAAGGATATATTTCTAAGAAATCAAATATACAATCAATATTCCCCTTCCGAAAAAATATTTGGAGCGAAGATGTTATCGTTAAGGTTTTAGATAACAAAAATATTTCTGCAATTGTTGATTTGTATAGCGAACAATTAAGGGGGTATGCTTTAACAAAAGCATTGGACATAGCCAAAAAGCCATATCAGGAAGATAAAAATTACAAAGAAGTAACTGCACGTAACAGAAAAGAAAAATTAAATTCCCTTCTTGATGCCGGAATATCCGTATTCAACAAGGTTGTATTTAATTTTCTGAAAAGCACAAATTATCCTCTCGCTTTGGAAGAAGACTATGCATTGCTGAATAATGAAGATGTTTTAATTCGCGAAGATATTTTTAGAATACTGGAGGAAAGCGGAGTAGGTGTTCCGGGCTATTATAAAAAAAAGGAATATGAAGTGGATGGTAAAAAAGGCGAGTACGCTCGAAGCCGTTCAGGATGTTATTTTTGCTTCTTTCAGCAAAAGATAGAATGGATTTGGCTTTACGAGCAGCATCCTGACCTTTTTGCAAAGGCAATGATATATGAAAATGAGAAGGATGGATTTACTTGGAATCAGAATGAAAGTTTGAAAGACCTTATTCAGCCCCTACGAATGAATCATATAAAGAAAGACCATTTGCGTAGAGAGGGGAAGGAAAAATCAGCACAGAGTAAGTTCCTCATCGATATTCTTGACAACACGGAAGATACCGGGTGTACTGCTTGTTTTATTTAAATAATTTATCAATGAAATATAGAATAATATCCCTGTCCATCAGTGAGCTTATAAAGCTACACGATGAGGTGAGGTTGAATCTCAATCCTCCATATCAAAGAAATGATATTTGGACATCAAAGGCACAAACGGCATTAATTACTTCTATAAAAGATGGTATGCCTATTCCTGCTTTCTTTTTTCATGAAACGCAGAATGAGAACTTTGATATTGCCGATGGTCAGCAAAGAACAAGGGCAATTTTAGCTTATTATAATGGAGAAATTACAGATGCAAACGAGCAAAAATTTTCTAATGAGCCTCCCTTTTTGAATTATTTAATTGCAGTTATTATAATTAATAAATCAGTCACCCAAAATGAAATAAGAGAGTTTTATGTAAAAGTTAACAATACTGGGCTAAGGGTCAATAATCCGGAACTTACTAAAGCAAAATATTTCAATTCCAAAATATTAAAGTTCGTTGATGAACTTACCGCACTCCCAATAGTTGAGGAATTAAATATTTTCTCAGAAAAGCAACAAGACCGTATGATTGATAGGGAGTTCATAGAGGAATTAATTGCTCTCATTAGGTTTCAGGCAACTGATAAGAAAAAGGGGATTGAAAAACTTTATACGGATGGAGATATTATTACAGAACAGGAATTGGACGACTATCGAATGAAATTCACTAAAGTTTTTAAAGTTTTAACAGCTTTTCACAAAATAAAACCTCTTAATGAAACTCGCTTTTCCCAGAAAAATGATCTATACACACTCTACAATTTTATTTTGAACAATTTATCTCTAAAAGTTGAGTCGTTTAAAATGCTCTATCGCTTACTTATCCAAATCGAAGACGACATAAGTCCGTCAAATGAAGATTGTGAGCCTTTAAAAGAATATGCCTATCACTGCGTCACGCAATCAAATTCGAAAACTGCAAAGGAAAATAGATTAAAAATCTTATCCGAAATTTTAAGTAATGAAAAGAAAAATCCCAATAAAACGCAAAAGCAATTAATTAAGTATTATAATTTAAATAAAAATGCCCTAATCAGGGTTGAAAATTTCCTTACACTATCTCCCAAGAACATTGCTACAAAATTCTTCGAAGAAGAATGATATTTAGGAATCGTAATATATACCTTTCCTCAAAGCGGTACGATTATAGAAACGTTCTGACCGTTGGTAAGCAATTCTATAAAATAGAATCGTTAGATGGCTCAGGAAAAAAATCAAAGGGAAGAAACTCCGCTGTTTTTAAATTAATTGAACCGAATACGGAGTCCGAGTATGCTATTAAGTTTTGCAAATTCCCTTCTAATTCACCAAGTGATTGGGATCAATTAGCTAACAAAAGATTTGACCATGAAATTTCTGCTCTCAAACAAGCGAGAGCAAATGGCTTTCAGAATGTAATTAGAATAGATTTTGAGGGGAAAAAGAAAATTGATGGTTTAGATTTTAAGTACTACGTAATGGAAAAGGCAGATACTGATTTAACGTCCTATTTAGCCGGTAATGAAATTGCATTGAATCAGAAAATTCAGTTTTGCTTGCAAATTGCAAAAGGAATAAGTGAGTTACATGGAATAGATTTATTCCACCGTGACATAAAGCCGGACAATATTTTTATAATTACCAATGGGGAAAAAAGTGTTTGGAAAATTGGTGATTTAGGTTTAAGTCTTTTTCGTGGGCAGGATTTTTCAAAGGAAGAATTTAGAGATAAAATTGGTCCTTTCGGATGGTTGTCTCCTGAAGTCATGAATAAGGTTCTGTGTGAGGGAACAGAGAAGGAGAAAATTTTTAGCTGTAAGATTGATAATGTCTCGGATGTATTTCAACTTGGTAAATTATTCTGGTTTATTTCACAGGGAAATGTTCCAATAGGTCTAACGAGATTTACAGATTTTACTATTAGAAAGAGAGAAATTTTTGATATCATTTCCAAAATGATTCAATATAAAAAATCAAGGAGAATAAAGCTCAATAATGTTATTACCTCATTGGAAAGACTTTCCTATTAATTTAATGAACGATTATTCTTCAAGAACACCCATCAACTGCTCCATTCCGAAGTTCAAAAGGAAATCACTATAATAACTATCAAATACATCGCGGATATACTCGTCAATAGTAATTTCTTCCGTTTTTCCTTCCTTAGAAATAGTTAAATTGTAATTTCTCCGTTTAGTTATCATATAGAGAAACAGGGTATGGAAATAAACTGATGAAAGATATTTTTTCTGAGCAACTGTAATTTGATCTTCTGATTTGAGTTTGGAACGATGATTTAATAAAACGCGGCTGTCGAGATTGATATAAATAGATTGCAGTTTATCCCCTTCGCCAAATGGAAACATGACAGTATCGTGATTCATTGAAATGCCTTGTGATTCCAACGCTTCCCAGTCCTTTTGGAATACTCGCTTCAGCTCAGGTAACCCAATATTTTCATTCGCATCTTCCTCTTTGGGAGTAGATTCTTTAGGTGCTTCCGGGTCAGTAATCTTCAACCAAACTATTTCTTCTATCGGTTCGCCAACTCCATTCAGAGAAACCGTTATCTCTACTTCATCTCCTACTTGCAATTCTTTGGTAGGGTTAAGAGTTACTTTAATTGTTCCATTGGCGGGGCTACTTTTTACTATATTCAATAGTCCTGAAATTTCTTTTTCGTTTCCCGCCATTGTGCCACCAACTCTTTCATTACCTTTTATTTGCAATACGGCTAATTTTAATTCTCCTGCTTCCTCAACCCTGTCAAAATAATCGTTGGCAACATCAGTATCAAACTTTATTGTCTTTTCACCATTCTGTGGAAGAGTGATTACATTAATGCCATCTTTCTTTTTATGAAGTTTGAAAAGAGAAGGAAATCGCTTCGGCTGAAAAGGTTTTTCATCAGTTTTTTCTTTTGGCTTCTTATTCTCTTCTGATTTTTTCTTGTCCTTTCTCTCTTCTAACTTGAGTGTGTTCTGCAATAGTTTGAATAGCTCACTGTCCTTTGGAAGATTTCTTGCAAAAGACTTAAGAAGTTCTGATGTGTCTTCACTTTCCAAACCGATAGACTCTTTTCTTCTGCGATTCACTTCATCCAGTTGGCTTTTGCGAAGTTTCTTTCCCAAGTATTCTCGTAATAAATTTGCTTCGTCTCCTTTTTTTAATCGCTCTCTATCTGACATAAATAATTCTTCACGAAAGTCTGCTTGCATCCCTGTACAATCCACATGAATAAGCAAATAATCTTTCAAGAGATTAAATTTTAGTGTACGAGTAATAAACTCGGCTGAGTAACTTCCATGAACTTGTCCATTCATGGAAAACATCACTGCCATATCATTTCTAAAGAACCTATCCCTAATAATTCCCTTAGATTTTTTTACATCTCTCCCTTCAAGTTTTGGCTTGAAAACATAACAAGTTACTTTTGCTTTACCGAATAGCTGGTCTTCGTATTCTTCAGAAAAGAAGGAATCCACATAGGCATTTTTATCTTCTTCTAAACGCCTTTTCAGACCGAACAAATCCAATTCAAGTACTTTGTTATTAGGATAACGTTCTTTTTTATCTACAGTATAAATCGGAAGCACGGGCTCAAACAGAAATTCGTTCAAACTTTGATTTAAGTCTTGAGCAAACCCCGCATAGCCGGAAGGAAATTGATACGAATACAATTTGATTATAGTACCAGTATTAAATTTCCTACCATGTAACTTTAAATCCATTTCTCCCGAATCGAAAGAAGGAATTTGACCATCAATTTTCAGAAATTCAAAATGGCTATATCGCTTTGCATCTGCGGAATCACCAATTTTTCTCTGTCTTACAAGAGTAAAACCGAACTGCCCGCTACTATCAAATTTCTTAGAGCCGATTAACTGAAAGCGTTTCTTACCACAGAAAACCAAAGCTCCGCTACCACCCATGTTATATTTTCCCTGAACAAAATGTATGTTTACTTTACTTCCGCGTACGAGAGATAGAAATGTCGTCTCAAAATCTTTTGGGTGTTGTCCTTCACCGTTATCGTAAATAATAACTGCGCTATGTCGAGGCGGTCCGTCAGCAAGAATTTGAATTTCTTTTGCTTGCTCTCTCCTGAAAGTTTGTAAATCCCATTCCTTATGCTTAGGATAAAATTTTTGTATGGCTTCATCCATTGTGCGCGGAGCCGCTGACGACTGAGGGTCTATTCCTGCCTCATAGCATTTCCTCATTAAAAGTGCATCAATTGAGTTTGTCACTTTCTCAACCAAAGCTGCGATAGGATTCGACTGCTGTCCCCGAATGATTCCGAACATCCGCTCATCGCCCCCTAAAGGTAACCAATTCTCATTCTTAAATAAATCAGGATAAAGTTTAAGAATATCTTCTACCGCTTCTTCTGTAGGAGCGAAGTAAAGTTCTTCGAAAATCTTTTTGTAGTTAATAACCGCCATTATATTGCATTAACAACAAATGTATTAAAAATTGACTTTTAAACAGCAGGGAAACAGTTTCTTTAGTAGGGATTTTTCAATTAAATGTCGACAATTAAGCTTCTTTTTCACTACTCCATTTCCGGTATGCTTCCTGAAACCAAGGTTCTTTACTGCGCTCCTCTGCCAATGCTATGCGGTTAATGAAGCCAGTCACTATCTCGTAGCTTTGTTGATACTGCCTTTCAGTTATATCCCCGGGAGTTTCCCATTTTTGTGTCCCTTTATTAAGAGTCACATACAAACCTTTATTCTTTTTATCATTTGCTTGATTCCACCAATTATCATTTGCATCAGGCAATCCACCTTCATCTATTTCCGCATTAAGAGCTGTCAGAAATTTTTCTAAACGTTCCCATGCTTTAGTATATTCTTCTTGGGCTTCTTCCTTTGTCAGTAACTCTCCTCTTTCTTCAATCTTTTGTTGAATGGGTTCCATCATTACATTCGACATTTCTTCAAATAAATTTCCCATTCGCTCAATAGCATTAGTTGCATTATGTTTGAATTTATGGTCTTTAAAATATTTATCAAAACTTGGTTCCTCAGAATTAGGATCAAAATGACGCGAGTATATCATTCCTGCTTTCACAGCTTCTTCTACAGCTAATATTAAAAGTGAATTTGCTTTACCAAAGCAAACCGATTTTGCCAATTCCGCAACCTTCACAAGCTCCTGAGCATTTTGAAGAGTCCTGCGATAACCCTCTAAGTAATCAAGCATAATTTTAAATTTATTTAATCCGGCAAGAATACCTCGCAGCTCTGCTGCGGGGATGAATTGACGAATTTTGTGAAATAAGATTTACATTTGTGGAATGGGGGAACATATCACCAAGAGCCACAATAAAAGTTTGTTGTTGTATCATATTGTTTGCACTGTCAAGTATCGAAGGGTGGTTTTTTACGAAGGCGTTGAAAACTCTTTGAAAAATGTTTGTTTGGGGATACAAGAACGATATGAAGTTTTTTTCATTGAAATAGGAGCGGACGATAATCATGTTCACTTTTTGATTCAAAGTGTACCAATGTTTTCTCCGAAACAAATTGTTCAGATGTTGAAAAGCATAACTGCAAAGGAACTTTTCAGACTCCATCCAGAAGTGAAACAAAAATTGTGGGGCGGACAATTTTGGACAGATGGTTACTATGTTAGTACGGTTGGTGCGCACACAAATGAATCGGTAATACGAGAATATGTGAAAAAGCAAGGTCATGAAAGAGAGTACAAAAAAATCCATTTTAGTCAATTGCGGTTGTTTTGATGCCTCGCAGCTCTGCTGCGAGGTAGTTCACTTATTGGCAAAGGTACGAGTTTTCGTATTCAGCTTATTTTCCCACAATCTCCCCGCGGTTCTCCCTGATTCTTAGAAATTCCTTTGACCAATGCCTTTAAGATTCCCTGCGACTATTCAAGCATTACTAAAATCCATCTTAATGGAGATAACTGTTTCAGCAAGGTAGAATACCTGAATAGGGTTATGACATAAAATTGTAATCGTCCCGCAATCTCCCCGCGGTTCTCCCTGATTCTCCCTAATCCTCCGCGATTAATGCAATCGGTTTGTGGTTCCCCCGCTATGCAACCGAAATCGCCCCGCAAAAGCCCCGTAGTGAATTCGGCTTTTTTCAGAAATGCTTTTAGAGCAGTTAGAAGGTTGTCTTCTTCTGTTGTAGTAAATGTTTCAACGATGCATTACTACGCTTTCCATTCGGAGACACGCTTATTTCCTTTGAAATTACATTCGGTTCATTGGCGAATCTGTAGGGATATAAAAGCCCTTATAGGTATGCAACAAACATTTGAGATGTCCAAATCATTTCAGAGAATCTTTTGAGCTGATAATATCCCCTGAATTCAGGAGGTACAGTCAAAAAAATTCCCGAACATGGTCGCGAAAACGCAAAGGGCAACCTCAATGAAAATGAGAGAAACCATAAAACTGATTTACAAAATGACTGAAGAGAGAAAGGGTTGCACGGAAATCATCATCAGCGATGAAGAATTGATGCGGATAAACCCTGAAAAAAAACCGCTCACAGTTGAAACGCTCCGAACTTTTAAGGGAATGGAAACCCTGAGCGATGAGGAAGCGCAGGAAATTATTTTTTCGTTAGAAACCTTCTGCATCATATTATTTGAAGCAGTAAAAGCGCAAACGGAAATAGAAGAAGCAAATATTAACCAACAAAAAATAGCAGCATGAACAACTCAAATGTTTTACTTGCATCGCGGTTCGGAAAAGAAAGCCGAACCGTTGTGCATAAATCAACTACAACCAACGTGGTGGTTTACACCCGCGTTTCAACAAAGGAACAGGCGGATAATAATCTTTCTCTCGATACTCAGCGAAGGACGATTGATGAATTCGCCTTGCGTAAGGGAATAAAAGTTCTCGCTTACTTTGGCGGAACCTATGAAAGCGCAAAAACGGATGGACGGAAAGAATTTCAGCGAATGCTGGATTTCATTAAAAAGAATAAAGGCAAGGTAAATCAGATACTTGTTTACGCTCTTGACCGCTTCAGTCGCACAGGAGGAGCCGCGATTAAGATTGCAACCGACCTTCGTGAAAAACATGGAGTAGATGTTTTTGCGGTAACCCAGCCAACGGATACTTCCAATCCAAGCGGTGTGCTTCACCAAAGTATGCAATTGCTTTTTTCTGAATTCGACAACAAATTAAGAAGCCAAAGAGTTGTGGCAGGAATGACGGAAAAATTCAAACAGGGGTTTTGGGTTGTGAAACCTCCGCAGGGATTCGACATAATCAAAATAAATGGCAATAGAAAAATTGTGGTGAACGAAGAAGGGAAAAAAATCAAATTGGCGTTTGAGTGGAAGGTTCAGGGATTGAAGAACGAAGAAATTGTCGACAAACTGAAAGCGATGGGCGTGAAGATGTATAAACAGCAACTCCACAAAATTTTCATCAACCCTTTTTACTGCGGAATAATTTCTCACGGAATGCTTCATGGAAAATTAGTGGATGGAAAACACGAAGCGATGGTAAGCAAAGAACTTTTCCTGAAAGTGAATAACATCGTAACTGGTTCAACCCGGTATGGAGTTCCGCATAATTTGGAAAATGAAAATATTCCTCTGAAAGTTTTCACCCGATGCAAAACTTGCGGAACAGCCTTCACAGGTTACCTTGTAAAAAACCGGGGGCTTTATTATTACAAGTGTCGCAAGAACGGATGCGGAAGCAACACAAGGGCAGATATTTTGCACGAAAGGTTCGGCTGGAAACTTGCAGATTTTTCCGTTTGGCAGGATGCGGTTAATCCACTCCTAAACACCCTCCATTATGTTTACGAAAAAGGCATTCAGGGTAATCAGGAGCGCGAGCAAACCCTGAAAGCACGGCTTACCGAAGTGACCAAGAAAATTGACACCATCGAAGAGAAACATTACGTGACAGGCGAAATGAATAAGGAGGCATTCGACAAATTCAGCGAACGATTTCGGGCTGAAAAGGAGGCGATTTTGAGGGAATTGGGTAATTGCGGGAATGTGAGTTCTAACAAATTAATTGCCCTCAGAAAAGCGATTGCAACTGCGGTGAAACTCCCTGATATTTGGCAAGTTGTGCCGATAAAAGTGAAGGAGTTATTTCAGAAATTGGTGTTTCCTGAAGGGATTACCTATGAAAAGCTAACTGAGGGAGTTCTAACAAATAAAATCAATTCCGTGTTCGCCACAATAGCCAACGTTTCAAAGAGTTGTGTGGGCATAAAAAAAGGGACTCCCCCCTTTTTATGGGGTAAGTCCCTTTCAGCGGACCGGACGGGACTCGAACCCGCGACCTCCGCCGTGACAGGGCGGCATTCTAACCAGCTGAACTACCGGTCCGTATCCCGATAAAATCGGGAGGGCGCAAAAATAAGCAATATTTGAACATAAAAAACCCCCTGAAACTGCTGTATATCGCTTCAGGGGGCTTAAAAATCAAAGACTTAGCTTACATCTTACTCATCTTCACATTCTGTACCTTATCCCCTCTCCGGATAACAAGCTGGTAAACTCCACTGGCTTGTTTGCTGAAGTCAATGATCTGGGAAATGCTGCCGTTCTGAATGCCCAAGTAGTTGGAATAAACTACCCTGCCCGTTACATCCACGACTTCAATGACAAGTTTCTCATTATTCATTCCGTTTACAAGAAGGTTGAACTCTCCCGTACCCGGATTCGGGAAAAGGAGAACGTTGCTGAGCTCGTTATTGCCTTGAATTCCCGTTGAAGAGTTGGAGACATTGATCGCGTCGATCGCCATGTCCGATGCGAAATTTGCGCCGGTTGTTCCACGCCACCTGATCGTGATGATCTGCCCGACGTAGGCGCTCAGATTAACCGATGCGTTGTTCCAGGCATTGCCCTGGTTGCCGGTTATAGTGAATGCATTGTTATTCCATGTATTACCGGCAAACACGTCGACTGAAAGTGTTCCCATATCCGCTCCATACATGTGATAACCAAAAGTTAGCCATGGTGTGTTGGCTGTGGTCAGATCGATACAAGGCGAAAGCAGACTTGCCAGGCTATTGAAACAAGCCGAAGCTTCGGTGTACAAATAGTTACCTGTCGCCGTGCCCGGATTGAAATCCACAGCAGGCCCGGTATTGGCAGAAGGCGTATCATTATCATCCGTTCTCCAGTCGTGCGCATCAATTAGCGTACTACTCTCATTGATAAAACCGTTTGCAAGCGCGCAGATCGTAGTGCCGCAGTCACTGGCCGCTCCGCAATTAGTGAACGTCTCAAAATTTTCCGTCCAGGGGAAAGGTTGCAGAGTTCCGTTCGCTACGACCACCGTAACGATCGCAGTATCATTGTTGATGTTTCCATCAGAAGGATATGTTACCCAGGCTTTGATGGCATGCGTTCCCGGAACGGAAATATTCGCAGTGGTGGTAAATGAATAGGTCCCTGAAGCGCTGGGAGCAAGCGTACCCGTATAAGTCTCATTCACCGGCGTTCCGTTATCAACCCTGTAGTGAACCGGAATATTGGATATGGATGCAAGCCCGGGATTATCAAGGCCGATATTCACAACCAGATTTCCAAGGTTAAGACAAGTTGGCAACGTTCCCGTTGGTGAATTGATGGTAGTTACTGCTGCATCAACCGTAATCACGCAATTGAAAACACCCGGAACCTTTTCAACTGCTATCGCGCGTCGCCCCACCGCATTGAGCGGACCTCTTGCTCTAACGCTGAACCAATATGTATTCGCAGAAGAAATTCCTGTTACAATAAAACTATCAGCGGTGGTTGTCCCGATACTGTCCATATACATGGGTCCCAGTTTGAACACATCATAAGACGTAGCGCCGGGAACTGTATTCCAGGAAAGTCTCAGGCTGCTCGGACAAGCCCATGGCATGGTAATATTGGAGGGTAATCCGATGATCGAGAAATTTGCATCACTCATGTCGGAAGCAACACCCCTAGTAACACGCACGAGACATTGACCGCTAAGCTGAGTTGGAACTGTCCAGCTGAAATAACGCAGGCTGGCGGAATAGTTTGTTGCGAGGCTGATCCAGGAGCCGCCGTTGTTAATTGAATATTCAATATTGAATGTGCCTGTATTTCCAAATGCATCCCAGCGGATCACTTCTGTCTCGCCGGGAACAAATCCTTCACCACCGATTGGATAAGTAAGTTCAGGTCCTGCAGTCTCAAAGAAATACGTCAGATAATAGGTCTGCGGTCCCTGAGGAACGGTAGCGCCGGTTATCGCCACGTTATAAGTTCCAGCAGCAGGATTGTCGAGCGTCATTTGCTCATGATTGTTCCGGATATCTATTCCCCTGACGGCAACACTATTCAATGCGGCTGCATTCGGAGTATAATCAAGTATCCACGGATTATAAGTTGTTGTGTTGGGAGCCGTAACAACCATGTTCAGGTTATTCACCAGCGCGACGGATGCATTCACTGCAGCCTGGTAATCATGCCAGCAAACCAACACCTTCATCCGCAAGACATTTGCAGGAACAACGACGCTATGATTATTTGTATTTCCCTGAGAAACTGAACCATTCAGGTACTGAACGCTTTCGATCGTTTTTACGGCATTCAGTCCGTTTACCCTTCCGTAACCATGCCTGAAATCAGGCCCGGCATTTCCAAGATCATCAGCAGTGTTCATGATAATGGCTTTGATCAGGGCGCTTGGAGGGTTGACGTTTCCGTTCAACATTTTATAAGCATGATATAATTCAGAGAAGGTTCCCGAAATAGCAGGGCAAGACATGGAAGTTCCCGTCTTGAAAACATAATTGTTCGGATCAGAAGTAGAGTAAACATTCGTTCCCTGCGCGCAAATTTCCGGTTTCATCCTGCCATCGTGTACAGGTCCCCTGCTGGATGAACTATTCAACCCGTCAATGTAATCCAGGTTACCGACTGCAATGCTGTTCTTCGAATGCTTATGACCACCTGTGACATTTCCCCAACCCGCGCCGGCTCCGTAACCGCAATCAGAAGTACCCATATTTCCGGCTGAGAAAACGTGGATGAGATTCGGCATAGTATAGATCTGCTGATCCAACTGTTGTGCGAAGGAAGTATATCCTGTATTGCAGCCATCCGAATAAGAAGTGGATGAAATTACAATACCATTCGATGTGTAATGGATCGGAATACTATCAAAACCCTGGTAGTTTGGAGAGGCCTCATATACATAAATATTTGCGCCCCATCCCATTCCCCGCGTTAACGGATCTTTGTTTCCTCCTGCCATGATGATTCCTGCGCAATGGTCACCGTGATCACCGTTATTGAATGAGATGTATTGTTGTATAAGTCGACCGGTATAATCAATATGCGGTCCGATGATCCCATCGTCCTGTAACATGACGTTCACATTCGCACCATTGTATTTTCTGCCTCCCGCATAGTCCGTGGCAATTGCGTTATCGCGGTGAAGCGTACGACCCACATTATTATCCGGAACCGGTTTATCATCTTTCAATTCTGCTGCGCAGACAAAAGGCAGGGATAAGAAATCGATCAGGTCGTTCTTCGGAACCCATGCCGTGATGCGTTGAGAAAAGAAATTCTGGTATGTAACTTCAATATTGAGATGCTCAAGAGCGGACATTACCGCCGCATGAGAAATATCCTCGTAATAGGTAAATGTGATCCCAACCGTACCATTTGCATTCATTGCAAAACCGGGGAACGCGTTGTTCTTTATCGCATCATGTAATTCCAATAACATTTTATATCCCGGGAGAATAGTATAGAGTCCGCGCACATCCAGGTTTTTCAAGATCGAAAGATCCGTTCCTTGTTTTATGGAAACCATGAATGTATTCTGCGGGAGATAAAGCATAGGCTTGATCCCTGCAGCCGCCATCTGCATTTTAGTTTCCGTAGAAGGGATCTCGTTGAACTGAATGTAACGATAGTATTTCCCGCTGACATATTCCTGCTGAGAAGGAACAAGTTTAAGGGCCGATTCAAGATTCGGTTCGGTGATCACCGTTCCGCTTGAAAGCAACAGATCATATTTTGTTTCGTTTGCGAAAGTGATGCAGGCAATGAACATCCCCGCGAGGAAAGTAATTTTCTTGGTCATGGTAATTGGTTTGGTTCATGAAAGGTAGGGAATTTTGGGCTTAGATAAAACAGCAGGCAAATACCTGAATTTTAAGGCATTATCCTGAAATTATTTCAAGGTGTCAGGTATCAGAAGTCAGGGGTCAGACGAAATGCATTTTTGGAATACTTTAAAACCATAGAAATTTGGTAATCCTTCAGGTATGAGGGATTTTTGTCGAATGAATAATTATCGAAAACTCATTGTTTGGGAAAAGGCTATGGCTCTTGTTGACCGCGTCTATTCGAATACAGATTTGATACCTGGTGATGAGAGGTTCGGCTTTAAGTCTCAATTAACGAGAGCGAGTGTTTCAATACCGGCAAATATTGCGGAAGGCGCAGGGAGAAACAATCAAAATGAATACAGACACTTTCTCGGAATCGCGCTCGGATCTGCTTATGAGGTGGAAACATTACTTCTAATTGGAATAAGAAGGAAGTGGATAAACTCTGAGGGGCAGCAGATCCTTGAGCTTGTATCAGAAGTACAAAAGATCCTTCAGGCTATCATTAAGAAGCTCTACTAACACCTGACACCTGACACCTGACACCTGACACCTATTTTTTCTCCGCAAATACTTTCGCTGCGTCAAACTTCTTCGCCGGCTTTCCTTTACGAATGATCTTCACGGAAATGATCAGATCCCCCTGTGCGATAGCATCCACTACATCCTGTCCTTCTATTACATGACCGAAAACCGCATGCCTTGTGTCGAGCCATGGTGTGGCAAGATGGGTGATGAAGAATTGTGAACCGTTCGTTCCGGGGCCTGCATTGGCCATAGAAAGAATACCCGGTCCCGTATGCTTCAGATCGGGATGGATCTCATCCTTGAATGAATAACCCGGTCCGCCCATTCCGCTACCTAGTGGATCACCCCCTTGTATCATGAACTTGGCGAGGACACGATGGAATTTCAAGCCATCATAAAAAGGTACTCCCTCCGCTTTGTAAGTGTTTTTGATCTTTCCCTCTGCCAACCCGACAAAATTGGCCACGGTAAGCGGGGCCTTCTCGAACTCAAGCATAAGAAGGATCTTGCCTTTACTCGTGGTCATCTCCGCATAGAGACCCGGACCCATTTTCTTCTTTTTCTCCTTGACAGTAAAGGAAGCAATGCCTAACAGGCAGAATGCTCCTACAATTGTTAAAACGAGACTCTTTTTCATAGACAAATTGCTTTCAGCAAAGGTAGCATTTAATCAAAAACTTCTGACCCCTGACCCCTGAAACCTGACCCCTATTTTTCGTACCTTCGTCCCTGAAAATCATGTCGGTATACGACAAATACCAGGCCGTTATAGGTCTTGAGGTCCACATCCAGCTTCTTACAAAAAGTAAAGCTTATTCCGGCGACCCGAATGATTTCGGGGCTATTCCGAATACAAACATCAGCCCGGTCTCCTTAGGCCTTCCCGGCACCTTACCGAAGGCGAATAAGAAACAAATTGAGTTTGCTGTCCGACTTGGACTCGCTGTGAAAGCAAACATCACCGCCTTCAACGGTTATGCGAGGAAAAATTATTTCTATGCTGACCTTCCAAAAGGTTACCAGATCACGCAGGATAAAACCCCGATCTGTACAGGCGGAAGGATCATCATTCGCATGGAAGACGGCGCTGAAAAAACAATAAACATTACGCGTATTCACATGGAGGAGGACGCGGGAAAATCAATGCACGACCAAGACCCTTCTGATACGCTTATTGATCTGAACCGCGCGGGAGTTCCCTTGCTGGAAATGGTCAGTGAACCGGAGATCCGTAGCGGGGAAGAAGCTTATAAGTATCTTACTGAAGTTAGAAAACTGGTTCGCTATCTCGATATTTGCGACGGTAACATGGAAGAAGGCTCTATGCGATGTGATGCGAATATATCCGTCATGCTTAAAAGCGCGGACAAATACGGGCGAAGGGTGGAAGTAAAGAACATGAATTCGATCCGCAATGTTCAGCGGGCAATTGAACATGAGGTGAAACGACACGTTGATCTTATTGAGAAAGGAGAGACCATTTCACAGGAAACAAGAAGCTTTGATGCCGTTACAGGTACTACCTTTTCACTTCGTACAAAAGAAGATGCAAACGATTATCGCTATTTCCCCGAACCGGATCTTCAGCCGGTATTGATCACTGAAGCCTATATAAAGGAGATCAAAAAAGAACTTCCTCCCCTCCCCTATGAGCTTTTCGAAAAGTATACAAAGCAGCTGAATTTATCGGCGTATGATGCAGGCGTTCTTACGGATTCCAAAGGTATCGCGCTTTATTTTGAAGAGGTTACGCGTCACACAAAGAATATCAAAGCGGCTGCTAATTGGATCATGGGTCCTGTTAAATCCTGGCTGAATGAAAATGCCGTGGAGATCGGACAGTTTCCCCTGAACGCTAAACAACTTGCAGGGCTGATCAAAATTGTAGAAGAAGGAAAGATCAGTCATACTGCTGCAACACAAACTGTTTTTCCTGCAATGCTCGCAGATCCCGGCAAAGATCCCCTGCTTATTGCCGAACAGAAAAATCTTCTTCAACAGAGCGATGAAGGCGAACTAAAAAGTCTGATCGCGCAGGCCGTTTCAAAATTCCCGGATAAGGTAGCTGAATATAAAGGCGGCAAGACCGGAATAATCGGGCTTTTCATGGGAGAGGTAATGAAACTCAGTAAGGGCAAAGCCGATCCTAAGGTTGCAAATAAATTACTTAAAGAAATGCTTGATAAATAGATAACAGGAAAATGATAAGATATTTTGGAATTATTTTAATCGCGGTGATCCTGGGCTCTTGCGGAGCTAGCAGTGAAACGCCGATGGGAAATGTAACCATCTCCGGAAAGTTAACGAACCGGAATGCCGACAGCATTACTCTCAAGGATGCTAATTCCCAGCAAATGCCACTGATCTCTAAAAGTCCGATCGATCAGGATGGGAATTTTTCGATAACATTCAACGTGCAGGAACAAGGATTCTACCGCCTTGAGACAACCGAGCAGAATTTTGCGATACTCATTGTAAAACCGGGCGATAAGATCCAAATGGATGGAGATGCTGCAAAACTAGGATACAGCTATTCTGTCAAAGGCTCAGATGAAACCGTGCTGTTCAAGGAAATAAATGATTTCAGTACGGACCTTGCCCTTCAAAAAAACCTGATCGGTCAGAAAAAAGATTCCATCATCAAACTTTACCAGTATCTCCTTTCCCAAAAACCAAACGATAAGCGATACAGTGATTCACTGGATAAGGCGATGGAACCTGCTTTCAACGTTGTAGATCAGCAACTCACTCCCCTCATTCAGAGCGGTGTTTCGCATGCAAAAGATTTTATCGACAAGCACCCGGGTTCCTTTTCGAATCTTGTCGCAATAGGTTTGCTTAACCAGGAAGCCGATTTTGAATATTTTATGAAGGTCTATACGGACTATAAAAAAACATTCCCGGAATCCAAGAGCCTGGGCGGGTTCTATGCCTGGATGAATGACAAACTAAAAATGGCGCCTGGCTCCCCTGCCCCGGATTTTACCGTGACGGATCCGGATGGAAAGCCGCTTGCGCTGTCTTCATTCAAAGGTAAGATCCTGCTGGTCGACTTTTGGGCAAGCTGGTGCGGACCTTGCCGGAAAGAAAATCCTAACGTGGTGAGGTTATATAAGGAGTATAAGGATAAAGGACTTGAGATCTTCGGCGTGTCCTTAGATGAGGACAAAGCAAAATGGCTTGATGCCATTGCGAAAGACGGGCTTACCTGGAAGCACGGCAGCGAATTACGAGGATGGAATTCTACTTTTTGTCCTTTATATGGCATTCAAGGCATCCCGTTCACAGTCTTGCTTGATCGTGAAGGGAACATCATTGCAACCAACCTGCGCGGCCCTTCCCTCGAAATGAAACTTGCCCAACTATTCAGCCAACCCTGACCATGCAACGCAATACTCTTTTTTTACTTCCCCTTCTCCTTTCCCTTCTGACTTTCTCACAGAAGCCCTACTTCCAGCAGGAGGTAAACTATATTATTAACGTCCGACTGGATGATTCGAAACATGAATTGTTTGCCGATGAGCGAATAGAGTACATCAACAACTCTCCCGATAAGTTAACGTTCATCTGGTTCCATCTCTGGCCCAATGCATATAAGGATAATTCAACGGCTCTTGCAAAGCAGCTCCTTGAAAATGGCGGAACGGAGTTTTATTATGCGAAGAAAAAGGACCGGGGCTATATCGACCAACTGGAATTCAAAGTGAACGGGCTACCTGCTGAGGTCGTGTATCACAAAGAATGGATAGATGTATGCCAGATCTTCCTGACCACACCATTGGGGCCGGGAGAAAAGGTGATCATCACTACGCCCTTCCATGTGAAGATCCCATTGGGCATTTTTTCAAGGATGGGACATATTGAAGAACAGTATCAAATTACTCAATGGTATCCTAAACCCGCCGTGTATGATAAAAATGGCTGGCATCCCATGCCTTATCTCGACCAGGGTGAGTTCTATTCCGAGTTCGGAAGTTTCGATGCCTCCATCACCGTTCCTGAGAATTATGTTGTCGGAGCCACCGGCGACCTGATAAATGGTGAAAAGGAAACTGAATGGCTGAACAAAATTGCAGATGAAACAGCGAAAAAAGATTTTGAAGAAAAAGTTGCCGAAGGAGCAGGCAAGAAAATGGTGCTGAAACCAAAGTACACGGATGAATATCCTCCATCATCCGCTTTCACGAAGACGCTACGTTACAAACAAAGCAAAGTACACGATTTCGCCTGGTTCTGTGATAAACGTTACAATGTCCTGAAAAGCGAGGTGGAATTACCGCATTCCAAAAGAAAAGTAACAACCTGGCTCATGTTCACGAACGGGCAAAGCAAACTCTGGAAGGATGCTATGCCCTATATAAATGATGCAATCTATTATTATTCCAAATGGAACGGTGATTATCCTTACAACCATGCAACAGCTGTGGACGGAGCGCTGAGCGCAGGGGGCGGTATGGAATATCCGAACATAACGGTAATAGGCGCGGCCAATGATGGATTTGAACTCGAAACCGTGATAATGCATGAAGTAGGACATAACTGGTTCTATGGGATTCTCGGCAGCAATGAACGACTTCATCCCTGGATGGATGAAGGAATCAATTCATTCAATGAACTTCGTTACATCGAAACCAAGTACCCGGAAAATTGTCTTCTTTCAAGTTCAGGGAATGTCATTCCGAAACTTTTCGGTCTGGAGAAATATCCCAACAAATTACAATACTATTATTTCTATATGATCAACGGAGCTCGTAGGCTTGATCAGCCCGTGGAAGGCCACTCAGCGGAATTTACACAAGTCAATTACGGAGGAATTGTTTATTCCAAGACAGCCGTTGTTTTTGATTATCTCAAAGCATACCTGGGCGATGAGGTAATGGATCAAGGCATGCGCTTGTATTTCGACACATGGAAATTCAGGCATCCCTACCCGGAGGACCTTCAATTCTGCCTTGAAAAATCTTCAGGAAAGGATCTTTCCTGGTTCTTCGGGGATGTCATCCAAACCAATAAGCGGATTGATTTTAAAGTTACCGGAATTGGTCAGGTGATAAACGGTACCGATAAAGTATACGTCAGAAATACCGGCGAAATGAAGGCCCCGGCCATGCTCTATGGCATTAATAAGAATGATACCGTCGGAACCCTCATCGGTTGGTCTGACCTGATCGAGCCGGGCTCAAGCTATGTCTTTGATGTTCAAAAAGAATACGACCACTATGCGATCGATCCTTATTTCGATATACCGGAGATCAACCGCAATAATAATGCAGTGAACAAGAAAGGTCTTTTCAAAAAAACAGAAAAGCCTCAGATCCGTCTCCTTGGCACTATCGACGATCCCCACAGGTCGCAGTTGTTTGTCACTCCTTTAACAGCCTGGAATTATTACAATGGCATTATGGGCGGGGTAGCATTCTATAACAATATCTTCCCGGAGAAGAAGTTCGAATACGTGATCGCGCCTATGTTCGGTCTCAGGAATAAAGAATTGTGCGGATCCTATGAACTTGCATTGAATTTGCGTCCTAAAAAGCTGTTGCAGCATGTGCGCCTTGTTTCAGAAGGAAAACACTTTGCCTATACGGACTTCCCTTTCGCTATTCCAAGGAATTTTACAAAACTGAAAGCTTCCGTTGAGATACAGTTCAAGAAGAAGCGACTGCGTTCCAATATTTCACATCACCTGGATATTTCAGGCAATTTCATTATGATGGAAAATTTTTCGATTTCAATGACCGGGCCGCAGATCACGTTTAACCGCCATAAGGACACGACCATCATTCAGCAGCTCACTTATTATGTCCGGTTCCCTCATGCCATACATGGATGGAACACCGGGTTCCTTCTGGAACATTCAGCGGATCACATGAAATTTGAATTCCGTTCAAATTTCCAGTACCGGTTCCTGCGCGGGAAACGTCTTGCTGAACTTAGATTCTATGCTGCTAAATTGTTCGGAGCAGATAATGCGAAAGCAGATAAGTTTGCTTTACGACTCTCAGGCAGTAACGGAAGTCATGATTACATGTTCAACGGAAATTTCCTTGGAAGGAGTGAGCATGTGAATTTTCTTTCGCAGCAGTTCATCGGAAACAATGGCGGATTTCGTACGCTCACCAACGTGGGTGAGAACAAGAATTGGATCGCCACGTTGAACTTCAGGAGTGGCATTCCGCTCATTCCATGGTTCAAGGTATTTGCAGATGCGGGATTCATTCCAAACGATTCACTGAATAATTATGCCGCTGTACAATATGATGCAGGCGTAGGCCTGAGTATTTTCCGCGGTGCGCTTGAGATCTATATGCCCCTTCTTTATTCAGCGGATATCAAAAACGCATTTGATGATAGTGATAGAAAAGGCCTGAAGCTGTTATCCTTCACGCTGGATCTTTCCGTTGCAAATCCGTTCAGATTGATCAGGGAAGCTGTTAGATGAGATTTGATCTTCAGGCGTGGTTCCCACAGATCTTCACAGATTCCCTCCCACAGTCCACCCAACACGGGTTTACACGGAACAAACGCTTCCCTCCGTGAAAATCAGTTTTTGATCCGTGAAACTCCGTGGGAAATAAGCGATGATCTTCAGGCGTGGTTCCCACAGCCCTTCGAATTAACTCAGGACACAGATTCCCTCCCACATTCCGTCCAAAACGGATTTACACAGAACAAACACTTCCCTCCGTGAAAATCAGTTTTTGATCCGTGAAACTCCGTGGGAAATACGTCCGAACTTGGTTTTAAAATAGAGCTTTTTTTATCCCAATCTTTCCCGCAAATTTGCGTTATGGAGAACGAAATATCCTATGCTATTAGAGGCGCAGCCTTCAAGGTACACAGCGCATTAGGCCCGGGTCTGTTAGAATCTGTTTATGAAGTTTCACTTAACCATGAATTATGTAAAATGGGGTTCAACGTACAAAGGCAGGTCGGTGTTCCGGTAATTTATGACGGCATTACGATGGAACAGGGATTCAGAATTGATTTATTGGTCAATGACCGTGTGATTGTAGAAATAAAGTCTGTCGAATGTATTGCCGAAGTACATCACAAACAATTGGTGACATATCTTAAACTTACCAATAAGAAATTGGGGCTTCTCATCAACTTTAATGTAACTTCGCTGACAGATTCCATTATTCGCAAAGTAAACGGGACCGGAATAGCATTTGGAAAATAAAAAAATATATTTCGCTTCTGATTTCCATTTGGGCGTCCCTAATGCTGAAAAAAGCCTGGAGCGGGAAAAGCATATAGTCCGATGGTTGGATACGATCAAAGCAGATGCGAGTGAGCTTTATCTTCTCGGCGATGTATTTGATTTCTGGTTTGAATACGGAACCGTGGTTCCCAAAGGGTATGTGCGTTTACTTGGGAAACTTGCTGAGCTTTCTGATTCAGGCGTGAAGATCCATTGGTTCACCGGTAACCATGACATGTGGATCTTCGGTTACCTTCCAAAGGAAATTGGTGTTACCATTTACCGAAAGCCTGTCACACGCGAGATCAACGGGAAAAAATTCTACCTGGGTCATGGCGACGGACTTGGTCCCGGGGACAGGGGCTATAAATTCATTAAAAAAGTATTCGCAAGCAAAGTTTGTCAATGGCTGTTTGCGAGGATCCATCCCAACCTGGGTGTAAGGATCGCAAATTATTTCTCAAGGAAAAGCAGGATCGCAACAGGAAACTCAGATGAAAAATACAATGGTGATGAGAATGAATGGCTGGTCATTCATTGCAAAGAAGTATTGAAAAAAGAAAAATTCGATTATTTCATTTTTGGTCACCGTCACCTTCCGCTGGATATTGACCTTGGAAATAACTCCCGCTATATAAACCTGGGTGAGTGGGTTAACTTTAGCTCATATGCAGTCTTTGACGGCAGCGTGTTAAGCCTTCTTAAATTCACTAAGTAGCTGAAAATCTGTTCATTGGTGCTACTTTTATAGCTCAATTCACTGCCTTTGACGGCTTAAAATGCCATCCCGTAGAGTAGTACCCCAAAAAGTAGGAAGTCCATTCGATATGCTCTACTTTAGACATCGTGAAGTAGTTGGAAACCAGCCGGTATGAATGTACCGCGAAGGTTTTATCGATCCATGTGTTCTTAGTATTTTTTATGTCCTTTAAGCGATTCAACTTTTCAACCCCCATCCTATGAGAAAAATTTTATTCTCCCTATCCCTCATTTTCTTTACTGTAGTTTTTTCGTATGCGCAAACCTGCGCGAATTATACTGCAGTAAGAACTACCGGAATAACCTACAGCAGTATCGCTGCATTCGGAACGGTTGTTCCTTCCTGGAGAGGACAAGTTGGTAACCAGAATGACGACAACCGGAGTAACCCGGTAGCGATCGGTTTTGATTTCTGGTACCTGGGTACGAAATATAGTTATTGCAACATTGCCATCAACGGCTTTATCGATTTCTCCACCACAAGTTATGATGGAAACTGGCCATTGGCTGATCCCAATCCACAACCTCCCGGTTATGCAATATGCGGCGGAAACATTGCTTACAGGGAAAGAGGGCAGTCGCTTTGGAATGTTCCCTGCGGAAGCGGGGTTCCACCCGCATCGTATGATGGTACTTACTGGGCTTTGGCCGCAATGTATTGTGATATCTGGCCGGCGAACGGCTTGAACGCACTCGCTTATTCGATCAAATATGCCACAACCGGCGCAGCGCCAAACCGTACGTTCACTGTTGAATATATCAACATGGATGATTGGTCAAGTCCGGGTTTATCAGATTATAATTTTCAGATCAAATTATTTGAAACCACAGGCGTAATTCAATTTGTATATGGTGGAATGAATCCTGCGGTGGGCTCTCCTACACCGTACTCCTGCGGGATCAACCAGCGGATATTCACCAATCCACCTGCAGTTTCCGAAATGTTGGTTCAACAAGGAACAAACTCCAATACTTTCAATAACACAATTCCTGCGCTCAGCACAGCCGTGCCCACCCCAAACAGCATGATCACCTTCACGCCGGTTTGTTCCCTGAACCCGGGCAGCATACTCACCTTTTCAGGAGTTGGAAATACTTCTATGACGCTCAACTGGACCAATTGGTCTGTAAATGAAATAGGATACGTAATTTACTCCTCAACAGATGGGGTGAATTATTTCTTCCATGCGCAAACAGCGGCTAATGCAACTTCATACGTGGCAACAAATTTGTACGCCCCCACTTACTGGTGGAAGGTTTATGCCGTAACGGAAGGATGCTTAAGCGCTTTCATCTCAGGAAGCCAGGCTACATTACCCGGAGGTACGTTCATTTCTATTGTCACCGGAAATTGGAGTAATCCAACAACCTGGCAAGCCAACGCTGTTCCTACCCTTGGAGACAACGTCATTATTGATAACGGACATACCGTTATTGTGGATGGCAATAATTATGGATGCTTTAACTTAACCATTGGCCAGGGAGGCGTTTCCGGACTCAGGATCGGGAGTGCAGTGGTGAATTATACGTTTAGTGTCCTTGGAGATATCCTCGTGAATGCAAGTGGATCCTTCGCCCCGAATACTTCCTTCAACGCTACACACACAATGAATGTTTCGGGTAACATAGTAAATAACGGGCTCATCAGCTTTCGTCCGACTCCTACTACGCTTATTAATGTAAATTTCATTCGAAACGGAAACCAAACCATTAGCGGCACGGCAGGCGTAGGTTCGAATCAGTATAATCTGATCGGTTTGAATATGGGAGCAAATACCACAAATACACTAGAAGTTACTTCCACAAATTTTCTGGCGCCGTCCAACTTTCTTTCTATGACCAACGGAATATTTAAATTCTCTGTTCCGGTTAGTGCTGTTACGCTCGATATCTTCACTGCGCAAACAACCGTCCCTTATACATGCGGTATCTGGATGAACAGTCCAAACTCAACCATGATCGCGCATTCCACGCTCAACTTCCAGGGTGCCATCACATGCAGCGCAGGAACCCTGAACGTAGGTGACCTGGCCAATGAAACGCTTATGTCTGATGGTGCAAGGCTTACCATTTCCGGCGGAACGGTGAATGTTGCCGGTCGTCTCGACCGACCGAGTTACGTAGCCATCACACACGTAACTATCTCGAACGGAACACTGAACCTGAATACACTTGGTTCTACCTCTACCACGAATGCTCCTTACATGGTCGACGTTATCGGGTCATCCCTATATATGTCCGGTGGATCTATCGTGATCAAAAATGAAGGCGGTGGAGGTGCTCAGGACCTTGGGTACATCAATACAGGATGTATAAATGATTATTCGATCACAGGAGGAACGCTGCAAATTGGGAATACAACAACTGCAGCCGCGCAGAATATGCGCATCAATACAAACATCCCTATTTATAACCTGCTTGTCAATAACACCAATACTCCTACTGCAACTATTGTCACGAATGATCTTACTGTGTTGAACAACATTACCATCAACTCCGGCACGCTTAACACCAACACACAAAATATTCTGATCGGCGGAACCTGGTCGAATAACGGCACGTTTCAGCAACAGATCAGACGTGTAACCTTCAACGGATCCAGCGCAGTCACACAAGGATTAGGTGGTACTACAGCCACAACATTCTATGATCTTACCATTGACAATACCGGAACGGGTGGCGTTACTCAGACAACCGGGCCTACTGTGAGCAATACGGTCAGTTTCACCAATGGAAAATACCTTTTGAACGGCACTACGCTTACCGTGACTAACCCGCTGGTTGCAGCGGTAACAAGGACGAACGGGCATGCTGTCAGCGAACATGTCGGTAATCTGAGTAAGATCGCCTGGACCATAGGTTCCACTGTCGGCCAACACTTGTTTCCATTCGGAACAACTTCAGGATATTACATCCCTTTCATCTTTGACGTTACTGCAGGAACACCAAACATTGTAACTATTTCTACTTATGGAACTCCTGCTACCAATCTTCCATGGCCGGTCACTCCAAACAACGTCGCAAATCTTAATAGCACAACCGGGTTGCTGCCTGACAACCGGGATGCGACAGTGAACAGGTTTTGGCAGATAGACAGAAGCGGAGTTGATGGAACGGCGAACATTACTTTCAGTTATAACCCAACGCCGGGTCCTAATCTGGAATTACCAATTGCTCCTTACAATTTACCTGCAGACCAGCGCGCTCAACGCTATGACATTGCCATCAATCGCTGGCTGCCTTCTACGGCCGGACAAACAACAACGGCTAACTCAGTGACTGTTCCGGGTGTAACTTTATTCTCCCCATGGGCACTTGCGAGCAACTTGTCACCACTGCCAATTGAACTCAGCCATTTTGAAGCTGCATGTCTGAATGGTGCCGTGCAGATCGAGTGGGTTACGCAATCGGAGACAGACAATGATTATTTCACTTTGGAACGGACCGCCGACGGGGTGGTCTTTGAAACCGTTATGATCATTGACGGTGCGGGAACTACATCACAAGCCAGTTTTTACAGCGCGTTCGATGAGGATCCGCTTGATGGAATTTCATTCTACCGACTGAAACAAACTGATATGGACGGTACAGAGACCTTCTCTGACATGATCTCAGTTGACTGTGAGTTGAACACAAGCCTGGGGGTTACGGTATTCCCGAATCCAAGCTCCGGCGACAACACGCTGATCCAGATCAAGACAGAAGCGGAAACAGTTGTGTCAGTATCTGTTGTTAATGCGCTTGGAGAACGACTTTTCTTTAAAGCTGTGAAGACAGGCAAAGACGGAAGTGTTGTGGTTCCATTTGAATATTACAGGACGCTGCCAAAAGGTATTTACCTCGTCAACGCCCAGACGGATAAGCAACAGTACACCGTCAGACTTATCGTAGAATAATTAAGGAAAAGAGTTTCTAACGAACCGCTTCCACCACCGCCTTAAAGGCTTCAGGATGGTTCATTGCCAGGTCGGCAAGTGCCTTGCGATTCAGCTCAACACCTTTCTCATGGAGTTTACCAATGAGCTGTGAATAGCTCATCCCGTATTCCCTTACACCGGCATTGATACGCTGGATCCAAAGCCCGCGCATGTTGCGTTTCTTGTCTTTGCGGTCGCCATAAGCGTAAACCATCCCTTTCTCATGGATGTTCTTGGCGATGGTATGCACGTTCTTGCGCATACCCCAGTAGCCTCTTGTTTTCTTAAGAAGTTTCTTTCTGCGGGCCCTTGAGGCCACACTGTTGACTGATCTAGGCATTTTATTGTTTTTTTGACCGGCAGCGTTCCACCGAAGCGGAAACTTAAAGCTGTACGATCGGGTTAAACATTATCCGCCCGAAGCGGAAACCAATTTATATTGCAAGCAAATTCCTCACCCTGTTAAGGTCTGATTTGTGCACCAGTCCCATTTTCACCAACCGCGCTTTACGCTTTTTGGTCTTCTTGGTGAGGATATGATTCTTGTATGCATGCTTCCTCTTTATCTTCCCGGAGCCGGTAACAGCAAATCGCTTCTTGGCACTGGAATTTGATTTCATCTTTGGCATAGTAGTCTTTATCAAATAATGTTTAAAATCGTGTCACCCTGAGCGTAGCCGAAGGGCTACTTCTTTTTAGGCGCCAGCACCATGATCATCTTCTTTCCCTCAAGCATGGGCAACTGTTCAGGTTTCCCATAGTTCTCCAGTTCATTTGCAAAACGTAACAAAAGTATCTCGCCTTGCTCCTTGAATACAATCGATCTGCCTCTGAAAAATACGAACGCTTTCACTTTATTTCCATCCTGCAGGAACTTGATGGCATGATTCTTTTTAAAATTGAAATCATGATCATCCGTCTGCGGTCCGAAGCGTATCTCCTTGACAACTACTTTGATCTGCTTCGCCTTCAGTTCCTTTTGTTTCTTTTTCTGATCGTAGAGGAACTTCTTATAATCAACAATCCTGCAAACAGGCGGATCAGCCGTTGGGGCTATCTCCACGAGGTCGAGACCAATTTCTTTCGACATTTTCAGCGCCTCTTCCAGGGAATAAACGCCGGGTGTAATGTTCTCGCCAACCAGTCTTAACTGCGCTGCGCGAATCCTGTCATTGATCTTGTGCAGCTCTTCTTTCCGTGGACCCCTGTATGGTTGCCTTGGTCCCAGGTAAGGCATCGGTTTTTTAAATGGTGTTGCTATATCGACCTCCGTTATTAGTTTCGTTTCATTTCAACCTGATCGTCAATTTCTGTTTTTAGCTGACGAACAAATTCTTCAATTTTCAGGCTTCCTTTATCGCCTTCCCCATGCCTCCTGACAGCCACCAAACCCTCCGTTTCTTCCTTTTCTCCGACCACCAGCATGAATGGTACTTTTTTGACCTCCGCATCACGTATCTTCTTGCCTATCTTCTCGTTACGGTCGTCAACAAGGCCGCGAATATCGGAATTTCCGAGGACTTGGCAAACTTTTGAGGCGTATTGGTTGAACTTGTCAGAGATAGGCAAAACAGCCACCTGAAGGGGGGAAAGCCACAAGGGGAAATTGCCCGCATAATGCTCGATCAGGAAGCCTATAAAACGCTCATGGGTACCTAATGGGGCTCTATGAATACAGATCGGCGTTTCAAGTTGGTTTTCTTTGTTCCTGAATGTCAGGCCGAAGCGGGCCGGAATGGCGAAATCCACCTGATTTGTGGCCAGGGTGAATTCCCTGCCAATGGCGCTCCAGACCTGCACATCGATCTTAGGGCCATAAAATGCCCCCTCATCCGCAACCTCCACATAAGGGATCTTTGAGTCGATCAGAACCTTTCTGACCATGTCCTCCGTCTGGATCCAAAGGGCTGAATTGTCAACATACTTTTTGCCCAGTTTTGCCGGATCATGTGTGCTGAAGCGCATCACATACTTTTTTATCCCGAATATTCTGAAATACTTCAGATACATTTCATTCACAGCGCGGAATTCATCTGCGAATTGCTCACGAGTGCAATAGATATGCGCATCATTCATCTGTAAAGACCGCACACGCATCAAGCCAAATAATTCTCCGCTTTGTTCAAAACGATAACATGTTCCGTATTCTGCAAGGCGGATCGGCAGATCCCTGTAACTGGCGTTCAGGTTGGAAAAGATCTTATGATGATGCGGGCAGTTCATTGCCTTCAGATAATACTTCTCGCCTTCCATCTCCATTGGCGGGAACATGCTATCCTCATAATAAGGCAAGTGACCGGAAGTGATGTACATGCTTTCCTTAGCGATATGAGGCGTACGTACGCGTTTATAGCCCGCAGCAGATTCTGTCCGCTTCGCAAGGTTTTCCAGCTCTTCAATGATAATAGCCCCGTTCGGAAGCCATAACGGAAGTCCGGGACCTACATCATCGTCAAAAGCGAATATCTCCAATTCCTTTCCCAATTTCCTGTGATCCCTTTTTTTCGCCTCTTCAAGCATCGTTACGTGCTCGTCGAGGTCCTGCTTTTTGGGGAAGGTAACGCCATAGATCCTGGTAAGCTGCTTGTTCTTCTCGTCCGCCTTCCAGTAGGCGCCGGCTATGCTCATGATCTTAACAGCCTTGATGAAACCGGTATGAGGAAGATGTGGTCCGCGACACAGATCGGTGAAATTTCCTTGTGTATAGAATGTGATGGCATGGTCTGACAATCCGGAAAGGATATCCAGTTTATACTCGTCGCCTTTCTCAGTGAAATGACTCACAGCTTCCGCCTTCGTTAACTCTTTCCTCACATAAGAATTATTAAGCTTCGCCAGCTCAAGCATTTTCTTTTCAAGTTTTTCGAAATCAGGCTGAGTGAAAACATGGCTGCCCATATCCACATCATAATAGAAACCGCCATCCACTGCCGGCCCGACCCAAAATTTGATCCCGGGATAAAAGAATTCAAGCGCTTCCGCCATCAGATGCGCAGATGAATGCCACATCGTGGACTTTCCCTCAGCGTCCTCCCATTTCAACAAAACCAGTGATGCATCGATATGAAGCGGACGCGTAACATCCCATACCTCACCGTTGACACGGGCGGCAAGCACGTTTCTTGCCAGTCCTTCACTGATGCTTTTGGCTACATCCAGTGAAGTGCTTCCCTTAGGGTACTGTCTGACAGAACCGTCAGGTAGAGTAATGTTGATCATATTCATTTATTACAAAAAAAAAGCGCCCCGCAGGACGCTTTACAATCAGTTTGGCTTTTCTAGTCGTATCCCAGAACCATGTAAACACATCCTTTTATTTTTAACCCCAACGTATCCGGAGGCACATCGTAATCAACGAATACCTTACGGGTATGCTTCGTAGGATTGTATATCAACGTAGTATTGCTCTCCAGGCTGTCTTTGTTGGAAAACAACAGATCGCGTTTCTTAGCGTCCCTGTCCTTGCTGTAAACATTGATACCGATCTTTTTCGGCATTCCTTCCGTGTTGAAGATCAACTTGTACTTTCCGAACAGGGAAAGCGGGATCTCCGTGGAAACCTTCATAGGCTTCTTGGTCCAGTTCAGCCTTGTCAGCTTTGCTGAATCGTATTTAAAAGGATCCATAGAAGATTTAGTCTTCTTTTTCATCTCAACAGGGTTGCAGATGTCCTTTGCCTTTTGCGCAACTTTGAATGCGGTAAACCCGATAGCAAGTACCAGGACCGACAGGAATAAAATGTGTTTTTTCATTTGCTCGAATCTTATTGATTATCCTTTTACTACTGACTGACGGATCTCATCCAATTTTGAAGTGAGGCTTGTAAGCTGCTCGGCTGAAGGCTCGATCTTCACTTCAGAAGGCGTATCGCTTTCCATCATCTCTTTTACACCGGGGATGGCCGAAATGATCTCGTGAACGCTGGTAAGCTGTGTAAGCAGACCGGAGATATTTGAATCATTGGCCTCATGCCGTTTAAGCTCCTTCATCAGATTCTCCAGGATGCTCATCTGGTCCGCAAGCTGGTTCGCCAGTTTGCTTTCCTTGCCTTTTCCGGAGACTTTAGAAGCGATGAACATGCTCTCGATCCAGGCGCCTGAGAAAACAATTGCCGCAGTCATCTGCCTGTTGTTATCCGCGAAGAATTCATCGCTCTTACTCTGAAGTTCAGAAAGTATGAACATGATGGAGTCCTCGTTGTTCAGGTTGGCATCGAAACGCTTCAGGAGCGATTCGCTGTCGAACACCGTTGACATGCCAAGCTTATCAGATAGTGACTTCACAGAATTCATATAATTCCTGGCTTCATTGTTCTGCTTGTTAAGCACACAATATGCCAGGTCTGAGCTGTATACGCCCAGATTGAGCGACTGCGTGAAGCTGGTACTGTAAGCAGTCTCATTCTTAGGGTCATGTGTAGTTCCCGAAACATACTTAAGGCCGGATTTCTTGAAGATATAGGCGATCTGCAGGGGAGAAGGAAGCAGGTAACTCTGCTCGTCCATCATTCCGGAAGTATCATCCCCGGTTCCTGTTGAATCGATGGGTGTGGTTGTAACATCGGTGCTGTCACCGCTGCACGACCAAAGGGCGATCGCGAAGGCGAAGGCCAGTAATCCTGTTCTTTTCATGAGCTAGCTGTTTTCAAAAATCAGGCTAAATTAGTAAAATATTTCCAAACCAAATCGTATTAATTATGAAGGTGTTAGGGGGTAATTTGAGCTGTTTTTCCAATCCTTTTCAAGCTGTTTGGAGGTCTTTCTGGACCCATCATGACTCCAACCTGGCGGGCCGAACAAATACATCAGCTTTGTTCTTAGACCCAGTGGCTTTTGGACATCCGAGAACATATCCTGCCATTCATGCAGCACCAACTTTACCGGGTTATTCGTTAAAATTGGTTTGGTGAGCCCGTATCTGACCTTTTCCTCTTCTGATTCTTCCACAAATGTTCCGAAGAGCCGGTCCCAAATAATAAACACCATACCCAGATTTTTATCCAGGTACCTTGGATTAGATCCATGATGAACGCGATGATGTGACGGGGTTGCCATGAACCATTCAAAGAATCCGAGTTTGCCGATCATACGCGTGTGAATAAGGATACCATAGATTTGGGTAATACTGTACATGAACATGATGTCCATAGGCTTGAAGCCGCAAAGTGCTATGGGGATGAACCAGATGAAACGATACAAGGGTTGAAAAACAGAGGATCTGAATCCGACAGTCAGGTTGAATTCTTCAGATGAATGATGTGTAACATGTACCGCCCAGAAGAAGCGTACATAATGATCTACATAATGCAAAAAGTAGAAGACAAGATCTTCAATGATCAGAAGGACCATCCAATAGACCCATGGTTCGCTTATCCGGAACAAGGACATTTCGTAAAAAAATCCCAGGACCCCAACAGTGATAAACAGGAAAACCAGGTCAAGCCCCATATTGAGAAGCATCAGGTAGATGTTATAGATCGTTCCCCGGACGCTGTAATAACCCTTACTGCGAAAATTGGAAAACAGCATTTCCATGCCAATGACAATTATGTAAAGCGGGGTACTGAATAGCAACAACCAGGTTTCACGAAGCATTTCCACAACACAAAAATACAAAGCTGCAGGGAATCAGTGAAACGCCCGTATCTTTGGCCCTGAACGAGATAAACATGTCAAAAGAGGCTTTTCTGAAAACTGAGTTACCGGCGTTATGCGGGAAACTTGATGCGAATCAAAAAGGAAAATGGGGTGTGATGAATGCGCAGCAAATGGTAGAGCATATGAGCGAATCCTTCCGGATAGCGAACGGAAGATTCCCTCATCAGATCGTTCTTACTCCCGAACAGGTCACAAAAGCATATTCATTCATTATGAGTGATAAACCTTTCCGCGAGAACACTAAAAATCAACTCCTTCCTGACACACCAAGGCCTGTTTTGCATGAGAGCATGGATTCAGCAATAAAAGAACTCCGGGATGAGATCGCGTACTTCTTCAGGCACTTTGATGAAAATAAGGACTTACGCGTAACGAATCCATTCTTCGGAGATCTGAGCCGTGAGGAGTGGATCCACGGGCTTCACAAGCACGCTGTGCACCACCTAAAGCAGTTCAACCTGCACCCATAAAAAAAGCCCCGCGAAGCGGGGCTCTCAAACTATTCATTCTCCTTTACCTGATCACCGATACGTGACCTATGTACGTGTGTCGTTTGTCAAATACATCCGTAAGCACCACTTTCCATACATAAACATCCTCCTGGACAAGATCACCGGAATGGCCTTTCAATACTTTTGCATTCCATCCCTTGTTCATGTCCTCAGTCCACCAGATCAGGTCGCCCCATCGGTCGAAGATCATCAGCTTGTATTCCTTCCAGCCAATACCGTAGGTAAAGAAGAAATCGTTGATACCATCGTTGTTAGGCGTTACGCAGTTCGGTGCGTAGAAAGTAAACTCAGGATTAATGATGATCTCGAGAGTGGTAGATGATGTACATCCCCACTGATTCGCGATCGTAAGTGTTACCGTGTACGTGTGAACACCTGTGTTCTCATCAGGATAATAGTGTTGCGGATTCTGTGAGCTGTCAATATTGGATCCGTCGCCGAAATCCCATACCCACCAAACCGGGTTACCAATTGAAAGATCGGTAAATGTGATCAGTGTATTCGTAACGGTAGTAACACTCGGATCTGCTGATGCAGAAGCGATCGGTATCGGAAATACATCGATGTAATTTACGATCGTGATCGTATTCACACAGCCGGTACTTGTTGTTACAGTTAACGTGATGGTGTAGGATACAACATTTTGCGTGCTGTTAGAGAAACAATGACTTGGATTCTGAGCGGTGGATGTGTTTCCATCACCAAAATCCCACAACCATTGTGTGATCGTACCGGTCGTAACCGTTGAGAGATCCGTAAAGTTCACACAATGCGTTGAACAACCATCCGTATCATTCGCCGTAAGCAAGGCGGTAGGGAGCGGGTTCACAGTGATGGACACGCTGGCCGAATCCACGCAACCGGATGCGGATGTTACTATGAGCGAAACGACAAAGGTTCCGGCGCTTGTGAAAACGTGCGTTGGATTTTGCAGGGTGGAAACGTTATTTGGTCCGCTTGGCACATCACCAAAATTCCAGCTCCATGATTGAATGTTTCCGGAACTTATTGTTGATTGATCTGTGAATTGCGTTGCAACTCCTATACAGACTGCATTTGCAATGAATGCTGCGTTAGGAAGAGGGTTAACTATAACTGTTAATGTAGAAGTAGCGCTGCAACCGTTGTTGGAAGTAACTGTAAGTGTAACGGTATAGGTTCCGGCCAAAGCATACATATGCGTTGGGCTCTGAACGTTGCTGTTAGGCGTTGCGTCGCCAAAGTTCCAGTTCCAGGTTGTGATATTGCCGGTTGAAACCGTTGACTGATCCGTAAAGATCGTTGGATATCCCTGGCAAACAGTCGTTGCAACGAACTGTGGTGTAGGACCCGGGAAAACGGTAACCTGTTGTGTAATGGTATCCGAACAGTTACCCTGCCCGATAACGATCAGTGTAACCGTATAGTTTCCGGCAGCCGTGTACGAATGCGTTGGATTTTGCAACGTGCTGTTAGGAGTGAGATCCCCGAAATTCCAGATCCATGAAGTTGCTCCGGTGCTTTGATCCGTAAACTGCATCGGGTTGTTCATACAAACGTTTATAAATGCGAAGGCTGCAACAGGTAATGGGAATACTGTTACGGTCACAGTGATCGAATTCTGACAACCCTGATCAGAAGTGGTGGTCAGAATAACTGTGAACGATCCTGCAGTGGTATAAACGTGTGTAGGGTTCTGTAAATTAGAAAGGTTGGCCGGGCCGGAATTCGGATCACCGAAATTCCAGCTCCATGCGGTAATACTACCACCTGTAATGCTGGACTGATCAGTGAATATTGTTGCTTGTCCGACGCAAACTGACGTTGCGATGAACAAAGGTGTAGGCAAAGGATGCACCGTGACAGTTAAAACGATCGTATCTCCGCATTGTGGGCTGCCACTATTCGAAATAAGTGTGACGGTATAGGTACCAGGATTACTATACGTGTGCGTTGGATTTTGTAAGTTAGATACGTTATTTGGCCCCGATGCCGGTTCCCCGAAGTTCCATGCCCACTGGGTGGCGCCACCGGTTGTGAGATCAGTGAATACCGTTGGATTATTCAAACAAACCGCTGTGGCCTGGAAGTTGGCTACTACACCATTTCCTACCAACGTTATCGTTTGCGTAATTGTATCCGAACAAGCTCCATTTGAGACGATGAGCGTTATCGTATACGTCCCCGAACCCGAATAACTATGTCCGCTTGGATTCTGCAAATTGCTGTTGGGTGTCAGGTCCCCCCAGATCCACGTCCACGTAGTCGGGTTACCGGTGCTGTTATTTACAATGACCACGTTTCCACCCGCGCATAAACTGTTTGGAGTGGCAGTAAACGCTGCTACAGGTCCGGGAATCACATAAACCGTATCATAAAGGGTTGTAAAGCAATTTGGATTGGTGAGTGATTGCACCACGACTGAATAAACTGTTGTAGCCGTTGGCGAAACTGTAATACACTGCGTTGTTGCGCCACCCGGATTCCAGGTATACGCACCGGCACCCGGCGGAGCACAAATAGTTGTCGAGTTACCGGTACATATCGTGTCGACTCCAATGATCTGCATGGGTGCACATGAAGCGTCAACATAAGCGTAGCCAAAGTGTCCGCCTTGTGAACAGTCCCCAACAGTAAACCTAACCGTAACGCATTGTGAGATATAAGCGCTTAGATCAATGTTAACAGTTGTCCACGGCCTGTAATATGTTTGAAATGAACAGGGAGCAAGGAAGAAGTTCGGAATGTTCGGACCTCCCACTACAAGATATTGTCCGCATGTTATCGGGTTTCCTGCCGCATCAATGACATCGACTTTAAAGAATGGCTGTTCCCATGAATTATGTGTAGCGTCCTGAACAACGACTGCATAGTTGTATGTAAAGGATGAAGTAGTTGCAGATACTGTGAAGGTCTGTTCAAGAGTTCCTCCTCCGTAACCGGTAGTCATACCGTTTCCGATCATCACAGAAAAGTTCCCACCCGGAAATACAACAGGGAATCCTCCGCAGGCATCAAGGCCCGGACCGGTCATCATGGTATGTTGCGCTGATGGCAGACCAACGCCGCTTTGGTTATAAGTAGGGTATGGAGCATTTATAGGTCCCGTAGAAATTGTTCCAAATGTCCCGTACCAACCGCTGAACGTTCCGTTCTCAAAATCCGCGTTCATACATTGTGGATTGCAAGGAGGCGGAAGTATCATCTGGATATCGATGGTATAAGCGAAACAGGCAGGTGTAGGCCAGTTATCGATCATGATGTAATAACACTGGGCGTTCACCGCATTGAAGGTCAGGGCTTGTGAACAAGCTGTGCCTACAGAAGCTGCGATGCAGTTTGTCGCGGTTGGACATCCTGACCATACAGAAATGGATGACCAGGCCGGACATGGATTGATATTATTCAGGGCAATGGAAACCTGCCCGGTAGAAGTAGCGCAGAAATAATAGAACCAATCGGGTCCTGTTGTATATATGGACGGAAGACTTCCGCAATTAGAGATCAGGTTGTTGATGTCATCCGTGCCGTTACAGGTACTGCCTGCAGCAGAGAATGGAATTGTAATGGGAGCGGCTGCAGCGGCAGCGCAGGTGTTGCCGCCCTGAGCAAAGGAGGCAGACGAAAATCCCAGTAACAACGCAAAACTGAGGGGGAGGAGTTTTTTCATTGTTGGTTGGTTAATTGGTTCTTGGTATATTAAGTTTACCTGGTCAGGATAAAATTATTCTTCTCGGATGACTAGATTTTCCTCGGTCACTTCGTAACCGAGATAATTCATAACAGTTCTCAAGGCTACAAAATCAAGCTGCGGGTCGCCTTTGACGATCACCTTTCCTTTTTCGCTGTCCGCCTTACATTCATAAATTCCCTTTTTAGTAAGCATCACTCTGTCGATGCTGCTTGCATCTTCTGTTGTGATCTTACCTATGATGTAAAATTCGAATACTTTTTTCTTGTCACTTACCTGGCTTGTTTGCGCGCTGGCGAAATTGTTTACCAGGAAGAGGGCAAAGAGGAGTACAAAACCGGTTTGGAGCTGTTTCATGGGTCTTTTTTTTGGTGCCTGCGGGGACAGGTTTGGGTCAATGGGTTAAGAATCAAAACGATTCTATAGGGCTAAAATAAGGTATCGTCTATTAAAAATCAAGTTTTATCGGGCTTTTCTCATCATTAAGTATCAACTATAGGTGATTGGTCTAATATATAGACCCGCGAATGCTTCCTTGAGTTGCATAAAACAGAAAAGGCGAGCGGAAAACCGCTCGCCTTTTGTACAGGTCTGATTTGGGGGCTTAACGTATGACCGTTACATGGCCTACGTAACTATGTTTCTTCTCAAAGATATCCGTGATCTCAACCTTCCAGACATAAACGTCTTCCATGACCACTCTTGTTTTATTTTGTTTTCTGCAATCCCATCCCTGATCGGGATCGGTGGTCTGCCAGATGAGATCACCCCAGCGGTCGAATATCATGAGCTTATAATCCTTCCATCCTACTCCATAGGTATGAAATAGCTCGTTATACGGATCGCCATTTGGCGTTACGGCATTCGGCGCATAGAATGTAAACTCCGGCTCTACCATAATATCCAGCCATGCCGTATCCCTGCAACCGAACTGATTTGTAACTGCGAGCATCACCCGATAGGTATGGATCATATCATCCAGATTCGGATAGAGATGTGAAGGATTCTGGATCGTTGAAGTTGCAGGCGGGTCTCCAAAATCCCAGAACCAGGTAACTGCTGTCCCGGTAAGATCCGTAAACTGCACGAGCGGATCCATCGTTGATACAGGATTCGGGGAAGCGCTGAACGCGGCAACCGGTAAAGGATGAACTGTTATTACTTGAATCAGCGTATCCGGGCAGCCTCCGGGTGTTTCGGCAATAAGCATAACAAGGAAAGCCCCGGATCCTGTAAAAATGTGTATTGGATTCTGCAAGTTGGAAGTATTATTAGGTCCCGAACCCGGGTCACCGAAATTCCACGTCCATATTGTCGTGTTAATGGAATTATCCAGGAAAGTTGTAGGCTCTCCAAGGCAAACTGTATCCGCATCATACCTGGCGATGACGGAATCCTGAACGGTTATGTTATATGAGACCGTATCCGTGCAACCATTGTCCGTGGTACAGATCAACTGCACCGTATACGTTCCCGAGTTGGCATAGGTATGCGTGGGATTCTGCACGGCAGACAATCCCGCATCCCCGAAATTCCATTGCCATCCGACAATATTGGCATTGCCGAAAACAACATAAGAGGAGTCGAGGAATCCGACATCCAGGTTACAGTTAACATTCAGGTAATTGAAGTTCGCGATGGGACTTGGTTTAATGAATAATGTATCACAGATCACCGTGGTGCAGGAACTGCTGGAGATAGAACTCATGGTGCAGCAATAAATAGTAGTGGTGGTAGGATTTACCGATATAGTTTGAGTAGTAGCTCCTGTACTCCATAGATATGTTCCCGCACCCGGTGGAGCAAAAAGCGTAGTTGGAGTGCCGGCGCAGGCGGTATCGTTTCCTGTGATAATATTCGGAACACATGAGGCGTCCACATAGGCATAGCCCCAATGTCCACCGTAACAACAATCCCCAACAATAAACTTAATGGTCACTTGCTGTCCCACGAATGGACTTAGATCAACGTTTACTGTCGTCCATGGCCGGTAATACGTCTGGAAGGAACAGGCCGCCGGAAAGAATCCGGGAATGTTTGGTCCTCCAACCACAAGGTATTGTCCACAGGTGATAAGCTGATTATTGGAATCGTACATTTCCACCTTGAAGAAAGGCTGTTCATTACTCAGGTGAGTAGCGTCCTGAACAACCACCGCATATCTGTAAGTAAAATTAGCTGTGTTAGGCTGAACGATGAAAGATTGCTCAAGTGATCCGGCACCGTTACCGGCTATCGTGCTATCGCCTAAGCGAACTGAAAAGGATCCTCCGGGACAAACAACAGGGAAGTTACCGCAAGGATCAAGACCTGCGCCCGACATGACTCTATGCTGAGAAGAAGGGATGCTTCCACAAGCGGAATTGAATACAGGAAAAGGCGCATTTGGTACACCGCAGGTAATATTTCCAACCGATCCATTCCATCCGGTAAAATCGCCTAATTCAAAATCCATGTTGGTGCACTGGGGCTGAACAGAAGAGGTAGATGGATATGTGATACTGAGGCTG
>Ga0247727_10002302_pt1 | contig 43988 bp, 10 predicted proteins | sample WisWelCaveWW1625_FD_202498 | JGI IMG/M metagenome (GOLD analysis project Ga0247727, IMG submission 202498) | Biofilm microbial communities from Wishing Well Cave, Virginia, United States - WW16-25 | ecosystem: Environmental > Aquatic > Deep subsurface > Groundwater > Cave microbial mat | place...
CCTTCACTTTTGCCGATTTCGATGTATTCCAAAATTTTTCCCTGCGCGCTGGCGCTCATCACTGCGCCCATGAAGTTGGCGGGATTTTTCACCGGGCCGACGGTAATTTTGCGCACGCGCTCGGCGAGCCGCTGCACGAATTCGTCGTAAATTTTTTCATGAATGATCGCGCGCGAGCAGGCGCTGCATTTTTGCCCCTGAAAACCGAAGGCGCTCAACGCCACGCCTTCGACCGCCGCAGCGACGTCAGTGTCGTCATCAACCACGATCGCATCTTTGCCGCCCATTTCGGCGATGACGCGTTTCACCCAAATTTGGCCCTTCTGCGGCGTGGCCGCGAGCTGGTTGATGTGCAATCCCACTTCCATCGAGCCGGTGAAAGCGATGAAACGCGTTTTCGGATGCGCCACCAAATAATCGCCGATGACGCCGCCGCTGCCGGGAATATAATTCAACACGCCTTCGGGCAAACCGGCTTCCCGAAAAATTTCGACGAGCTGGTAGCCGAGCACCGGCGTGTCGCTGGCGGGTTTCAGCAGCACGGGATTGCCGGCGACGATGGCGGCGCTGGCCATGCCGGTGAGAATCGCCAGCGGAAAATTCCACGGCGGAATCACGACGCCGACGCCGAGCGGAATATAAACCAGTTCGTTGTACTCGCCGGGCTGCGGCGTAATGGGCTGGCGCTCGGAATAGCGCAGCATCTCGCGGCCGTAGAAATCGAGAAAGTCGATGGCCTCGGCGACTTCGGCGTCGGCGTCGTTCCAATTCTTGCCCGCTTCCATGATCATCCACGCGTTAAGCTCGAAGCGTCGCCGCCGCATGTTTTCCGCAGCTTTGAAGAGCACGATAGCGCGTTCTTTCGGATCGACGTTTTTCCACGAGTCGAACGCGCGCCACGCCGCCTCCATCGCCAGATCGACTTCTCTTTTGCCGGCTTTGTGAAACGTCCCGACGATTTGGTTTTTCTCACAAGGGTTGTTGGATTTGAATAGATCGCCGGTCTTCACGTCTTTGCCGTTGATGAAGAGCGGATACTCGCGCGAGAATTGGCTCTCGACGAATTTGAGGGCGTCTTCCATCGCCTGCTTGTTGGCGGGCTGCGTGAAATCGAGATGGGTGGTGTTTTTAAATTCGGTTATCATGACGGGCTCCTTTTTTTCGGTGCAGTAAAATTTTATATGAATTGTTTTCGCGCTGATGTTATTCAAATATACTCATCCGCCGCTGATTTTGCAAGTCTTCGTTGCACAGCAAAAAGATATAAGGCAAAATAATTTGATTTTAATCGCGGCTCGGCATCAGCGTCGCCGGTTGTTGACCGCCGCAGCGTTTCTTGGTACAACGCCAAAGCCTTAGAGCTTTGCGCAATCTGCAAGGCCTCGGCGTAATTTTGCGCATTTTGGGCGAACAAGATTTTCGCGAGCGCCGCGGCAAGCTGCGAAATCATGCGCACGAGGTAATCGCGTTCGATCATCGTCTTCGTCGGACAGCCGGCCCGGCTGTCACAAAATAGTTTGTTATGATTCGGAAGTTTTTGACAGGCGGGCCGCCTATCCTGCGGATAATAAAAAAGGCGCGCCGTTGCCGGCCCGCCTTTCGTGATTTTACCTCCTCCCGGCTTTATTTTTTGCCGCCGAGAACGGCGTCTTTGCAAGCTTTCGCGATGCGAAACTTGAGCACGGTCTTGGCCGGAATTTGAATGGCCGCGCCGGTTTGGGGATTGCGACCCATGCGGGCTTTGCGCTTGACCATGACGAGCTTGCCAATGTCGGGAATGGTGAAGCTATTTTTGGCTTCCTTCGCCGCCACCCTCGCCAGCTCTGCAAAAAGCTCGGTCGCTTGCGCTCTCGTCATGCTGAACTTTTCAGCAAAGTGACCCACGAGCTGTCCTTTCGTCATCCCTTTTTTTCCACTTGCCATAATGCACTTTTCTCCTCTAATAATAGGTGATAGATCATGTAGATAAAAACCAACTGCGAGTTAGCCCAACCGCGCTCTGATTGAATCCGATTCGATTTTTTCAGAGAAGCGGGACGTTGTTTTGACCCGCTCTAAATAAGGCTTTAAACGCCTTAAAGATACTCATAAAAAGGCGCGAAGGCAAGCTTTTTCTTTGTTTATGCGGGTAAAATTGCATTTTTTGATGGACGAAAAAATTTGCTGCAACCATTCGCGAAGACGACACGAAAACACAAAAAAGTTTTTCTGAAAAAAAATAAAAACCGGAATACAGAACTAGAACGCATTGAAACAAATTGATTGATACTGTCACCCGGATGTTGCAACCGAGATCATTTTAAAAAACAGACCGCTTGTTCGCGCACGAAACACTGTCCGCGTTTTCGGTTGTAATTTGTACATTTCAGGTTTGAAGCCGAATGATGCAACGATGAGAGCCTTGTTTTTTCTACATAAAATCGCTCGTTTCTCTCATTGGCACTGGCATGGCGTTTGTACAAAGCGGAAAAGTCAATTCTAAAATCCTTAAACCTGGCCGCCCCGCTTTGTCCAGCTTGTCGTTGGCCAACGCAAAAGCGGTGTGAGAGAGATACTATGACATGGAGCTTGCATCGTGAGAATTACATCCGTCACTACTCACACGTTACGGGAGCAGGTCTTCGGCAAACGTCCGCAGACTTTTGTTGAGAAAAGCCGGGCTTCGGCGTTTCTCAATTGGCTGGCAAGAGGGTCCTTTTTGGGAGCATTGGTCTGTGCAATTTTTTCGTTCACACCTCCGGCTTTCGCACAACTCAACAAAGCCGCGGGCGGCGCAAGCGTCGCCGGCACCGCGAAGTTTGAAGATAGCTTCGACGGCAGCAGCACGGCTTTAAGCTCGAGTTGGAACGCCCACCCCGTTTTCAAAATCAAACTCGGCAACACCGGCTCGCCTAAACCCGGGCAACTCGTTAATACGGCCGGGCCCGAAGGCGACCGTTGGGATTATTTCCTCGCCGTGCCAAAAAACATGCTCAATCCCAACATCGTCCGAATCGCCTATGGCACGAATTCCGACGAGACCGGCCGCTCGCACACGGCGGTGGCCATGCTCATGAGCAAGAACGATACGACGGGTTCCGGCTATCTCGTTTTCCACTATACCGATAATTCTCGCAATCAGGTTCGGTTGTGGAAGATCGACAATGGGCAAATCAACGGTGAGATCGCTTCGGTCGACACCGCGCTGCCGCAGCCGGGAATAGGTGATACTCTCAAAGTTGAATTTACCACGGACGGCGCCGGACATCATTTCACCGTCTCGGTCAATGATAAAGAAGATGCCGTGGTCACCGATCCGGATAAATTTCGGGACATTGAAAACAACCCCGTCTATTATGCCGGCGTCATGATCAACGGCAACACCAACAACGGCGTTGATTGGTTTTATTCGGCGCGCACGATCGACAACCTGCCGCCGAGCACGGTGACGGATTTGAAAGTTGCGTCGGCGTCGGCCTCTTCGATTACATTGAATTGGAAAGCGCCGGGCGATGACGGCACCGATGGTACCGCCAATCTATATGATTTGCGTTATTCCACCGCGCCGATCACAGACGGAAATTTTGCCGACGCCACAAAAGCGGCGGGCCTGCCGAAACCGGCGAAATCCGGTACGCTGCAATCGGCGACGGTCGCCGGTTTGAGCGGCGGCTCGGCGTATTTTTTTGCGCTGAAAACCTCGGACAAAGCCGGCAACATCTCGGGCTTGTCGAACGCCGCTTTCGGCTCGACGATCACGGTGAACGTGGTGACGGACGATTTCAATCGGCCCGGCCCGGCGCTCGGCTCGCGCTGGAAGGGCGATGCGAATTTGACGATCGTCAAAAACGCGGTGCAAAATACGGCGACGCTTGGCAGTTTTCGTTTGGCGCTTTTTGATGCGGTGAAAAATCCGACCGAAGCCTCGATAAAATGGGGGCCGAACACGACGCGGTTGGGTCGCAGTTACAGCGGCCTCATTTTGATGGCGAACGGGCCCGGCGCCAGCAGCAACGGCTATTTTATTCAATTCGACGAGCAAGACACCAACAATGTCAAAACGATATTATGGCATGTGGTGAGCGGCCAGATCGGTGACGCGGTCGATCAAGGCCCGGCGATCGTGAAACGGCCGCCGGCCGGCTCGACGATGAAAGTCGAAATGAGCAGCGATGCTACGGGCCACAAGTTTCAAGTTTATATCAACAATCAGGCCGACCGTTTGCTGAAGGACGCGGGCAAGCGGGAAAGTCTCGCCAACACGTTGTATGCCGGCATTATGCTGGATTTCGACCTCGGCGAGCAGAATGCGATTGATGAGTTCAGCGCCTCGGTGCCGGTGGGCCAGCCGAAAAAGTTGGACGCCGATCCCTCGACGAACAATCAAATCGGCGCCGTCGAACAGCAGCTTCCCAATCCGCTGGCGGTGATCGTGAGCGACAGCTTGGGCAATCCGGTGCCGAACGTGCCGATTACGTTTGAGGTGGGCGCGAATAGCGACGCGACCGTAAACAGCCCGCCGATTTTGGACGGCAACATTCGTATCGAGGCCGAGACGGGCAAATTCAACAGTCCGATGGAAGCGCGCAGCGATCCGGATGCGGCCGGCGGCAAGTACGTGGTGTATCCGGCCGGTTTTTTTGACAACGCCGCGGACACCTTTCATATCAACATTCCACAAGCGGGAACGTATTACGTGTGGGTGCGCAGCAACCAACTCATCGTTCATGACCGCTACAATTGGGACGTTCTTGTTGATAACAATCCGGCGATTCTCTATGACGTTTTTCATGGCAACAAACTCTCCGGTTGGAATTGGGAACTGTTGTCCGACCGCGGTCTTGGTTCCGAGGCCGAACCCGAAATCAATCCGGTGACATTCAATTGGGCGGCGGGGCAAAAAGTCAAAATCGTTTTCAGCGTGCGGTATGACGAGCTGGGCTTGGACAAAATCATCCTCACCACCGATCCGAATTTTATTCCGAGCGGCAAAGAAGAGTTGGGATTCACTTCGGATAAAAACGGCGTGGCGCGCGCGTTGATCACTTTAGGCAAAAAGGCCGGACAATTTACGGCGCAAGCCAAGTTTGGAAATTTAACTCCGGCGACATTTAATTTCACCGCGACCGGCGGCCAAGCCGCGAAAATTGAAAAGATCAGCGGCGACGCGCAAACCGGTCCGGCGGGCCAAGAACTCGGCCAGCCGTTCGTCGTCACCATTCGCGACGCCAACAACAATCTGGTGGCGAATTATCCGGTGGATTGGGTGGTAACCGATGGCAACGGCAAGCTGCGGCCGTATCGCAGCATCACCGGTTTGGATGGCAAAGCGCAAACTTTTTTGACGTTGGGCAGCCAATCGCCGACGAACAAGGTTGAAGCGCGCGTGCCGTTGACCGGGGCTTTGCCGCTTTTCACCGCGACGACGATTTCCGGCGTCGCCACTGCCGCCAGCATCGTCGGCGGCAATAACGGCCAATCAGCGACTGTCCGCACCGCGCTGCCGAGTCCGCTGTTGGTGAAAGTGGCCGATGGCAACGGCGGCGGCGTGGCGAATTATCCGGTTGAATTTGTCATCACGCGCGGCGGCGGTTCGGCAACCGCGACGAATCGCGTGACGAATGCGGGATTTGAAAATGTCGTCAACGCCACGGTGGCGCCGGCGAATTGGACGCTGGAAGGATCGCCGACGCTGACCGAAGTGCAAGTTTCCACCGATGCGCCGCAAAACGGCAATCGCAGCTTGAGTGTCAGCGCGACGCGCAGCGGCGTTGGCGTGTCGCAAAATGTCAATTATCTCGCCAACACCGGCTACACGCTTTCGTTTTATGCGAAAGTGATCAGCGGCATCGCGCGCGTGACGTGGCAGATGGGCGCAGATCAAATTATCGATATGACAGCGGCGAGCACGAAAAGCAATTGGCAGTTTTTTACGATTTATGCGAACAGCCCGACCGCCGGCAATCGTTTGCTCTCTTTTAAAACCAACGGCGCTGGAACGTTCTTCATTGATAATATCAAAATTCTGCCGAACACCGGCGGCAATGGCCAAGCCGCGATCGTTTGGACGATGGGCGACACCGCGATGATTCAGCAGGGCCAGGCGCGCGTGTTCAACGGCGCAAATCATCTCACCGGCTCGCCGTTGAGTTTTTCGGCGACCGCGAAAGCCGGCGCGGCGACAAAGTTGAACAAGCAAAGCGGCGACAATCAAGCCGGCGGGGCGAATCAGCCGCTGCCGACGCCTTTTATTGTAAAAATCACCGACGTGACCGGCATCAACGGCGTCGCGAATGTGAATGTCACCTTTCAAGTGCTGACCGGCGGCGGCAAACTGCCCGGCGATTTGACGACGCAAATATTGGCGACGAATGCGAGCGGCATTGCGCAAACCACCTACACGCTCGGGCCGCAAAGCGGCGTGCCGAACAAAGTGAAAGTTTCCGCCGTCGGAATTGCGAAGGTGGACACGTTTTCTGCGCTCGCCGCCATTCCCGCAAAAATCACCAAAGGCCCCAATGCGCCGCCGACTGTTGGCTCAGCAGGCAGAAAAATGGTGGCGCCTTTGACCGTGCGCGTCTTCGATGCGAACAACAAAATCATCGCCGGTTTTCCCGTGACGTTCACGATTAAAGAAGGCGGCGGCGCGATCAACGGCGGCGCGAGCGCGGTGATTCCGACGGATTTGAACGGCGATGCAAAGGCGTTTCCGGTGCTCGGCCCGGCGCCCGGCGGCCGCAATCGCATCGAAGCCTCGGTGATGCACAACAATCTGCCGGTGACCAACTCACCGCTCAGTTTTGTGGTGAATGCCGCGCGCTTGAAGACTTTGAGTTTGGTTTCCGGCAACAATCAATCCGGCGTGGTGAGCACGCCGCTCGCGCAGCCCGTCAAAGCGAAAGTTGCGGATTCGCTCGGCGCCGGCATCAAAGATCAAAATGTGATTTTTACAATCTTGAACGGCAATGGCAAATTGAACGGCGCCGCGACGGCGACCGTGAAGACGGATACGGCTGGGGTAGCCAGCATCGCGTGGACGCTTGGGCCGACACCGGGGACGAACAACAATAAAGTTCAAGCGTCCACCAATCCGGCATTGACCGGCTCGCCCGTCACCTTTCAAGCGAACGCGGCCGCCGGCGTGCCGAAAAATTTGGTGAAAGTCACGCGCGACAGCAGCTCGGCGGTGGTGAGCAGCACGATTCCGTTGACGGTGAAGGTTACCGACATCGGCGGCAATCCGAAAGCCGACGTGGACGTGACATTTACGATCAAATCCGGCGGCGGCAAAGTGAATAACACGGCGACCGCAACGGTCAAATCGCAAGCGAATGGCCAGGCCGCCGTGACGCTTTTGCTCGGTTCGACTTCCGGCGCTTTTGTCAACGTGATTGAAGTGAAGGCGAGTTTCAACAGTGCGGCGCTGGCCGGCTCGCCGTTGACGTACCGCCTCACCGGCACTTCGAGCAAAGCGTTTGCGCTGAACTCGCCGAGCGGGAATAAGCAGACGGGTCCGGCCGGCGAGGCGCTGCCGAAACCGCTGCGCTTGAAAGTGGCCGACCAACAAGGCAACGGCGTCGCCAATCATCAAGTGATTTTCAAAATCACGCGCGGCGAAGGAAACTTCGGCAATAATAATGCGGAAGTGACGGCGCTTTCCGACGCCAACGGTTTCGCGCAGGTTAATTGGTATCTCGGCCCGCTGACGAAGCCGGACAGCCAGCTCGTCGAAGTGAGTTCCACCGACGGCGTCAATAAATTGCAGGGCGTGCCGTTTAAATTTGTGGCGTATGCCGCGCCCGGTTTGCCGAATGCGGAAACCTCGTTCGTGCAAGCGGTGCCGGCGAATTTTCCGGCCGACGGCGCAACACGCTGCCAGGTTGAAGTTTACGTGCGCGATCGCTTCGGCAATCCGATTCAAGGCGTTCCGGTGACCATCGATGTGACAGGCGACGGCGTCAAAGTCACTCAGCCGGCGACGCCCACCGACGCCAACGGCGTCGGCCGCGGCAGTTTTACTTCGACGCGCGCCGAGACGAAAACCGTTACGGCGCTGGTGATCAGCTCGCCGCCGATGACGATTACGCGCGGGGTGGAAATCAAAGTGACCTCGCTGCAAGCGCAATCGTTGATTCAAGGCGGCGGCAACGGCCAGATTGGCAATCTCAACACCGCGCTGCCAAATCCGCTCAGCGTCAAGGTCGGCGATCGCAACGGCAACGGCGTGCCGAATTTCGAGGTGAAATTCAAAGTCGAGCGCGGCAACGGCAAGTTGGTCGATCCGCTCACCAGCGATTTTTTTGACTCGCTGCGAGTTCGCACGGGCGAAGACGGCATGGCGAGAGTGAAATATATTTGCGGCCCGACGCCGGGCGAAAATCAAATTCGCGTCAGCGCCGTTGGCTTGCTCAACTCGCCGCTGCTGTATTTGGAATCGGTGCAAAATTCTTCGGCGGCGAAGCTCGCGATGATCGACGGCAGCAATCAGCAGCAGGGCACGGTCGGCGATTTTCTGGTGAAGCCGGTCGGCGTGCGGGTGATGGACGGCAGCGATCGTCCGGTGTTCGGCGTGCCGGTGCGGTTCAGCATTTCACTCGGCGACGGCGCGATCAACGAGCAAAAGGTCGCCATCGTCAACAGCGACGCGTTTGGCGAAGCGAAAGTGAGCTGGCGTCTCGGCGCCGAAGCCGGTTTGAACGTGCTGCGCGCCGAGTCGCCGGGTTTGTCCGGCTCGCCGATTGACTTCGAGGCGCAAGCCAATCCCGATCGCGCCACGGCGCTGCGGGTGTCCAGCCCGACGGTTTCCGGGCAGGTCAATGCCTTGTCCGAACCGATCACTGTGCAGGTTGTTGACGTACTCGGCAACGGCGTGCAAGGCATTGGCGTGATCTTCGAACTGATCGAAGGCGCCGGCACGCTGACGGAATCTTACGTCGTCACCGGCGACGGCGGTTACGCTTCGGCGCGCGTGCGTTTTGGCGCGAAGAGCGGTTTCGTGAAAGTGCGCGCGACGTCGGAAGGTTTGGCCAATTCGCCGTTTATATTCACGGCGAATGCCGAGCCGCAAAATGCGGTGAAAATCGTCGCGGTCACGCGCACCAACAATCAAACCGGCACCAAAGGCAAGGTTTTAAATTTCCCGCTGCAAGCTTTGCTGCTGGATAATCTGAACAATCCCGTGCCCGGCGTGCAGGTGCAATTTGTCGTCACCAGCGGCGCCGGCGGCAGCGGCAATTTCAACGGCAGCGGCATTCTCAACGTGATCTCCGATGCGAATGGCCTCGCCTCCGCACCGTGGACGCTCGGCGCGCAAGCCGGCGCCAACATCTCAAAAGCGAACAAGACCGGACTCGCCGGCTCGCCGGTGACGTTCAATGCCACCGCCGTCGACAACAATCTGCCGATCATTGCCGAGTTGCCGGACGTGCAAGCCGTCGAGAACGAGGTGATTCGCTTCACCATCAGCGCCGGCGACGAAGACGGCGACGCGATCACGTATCAAACGCGCAATCTGCCGGCCGGGTCGTCGTTCGACGTGTTGACGCGCACCTTCACCTGGCAAACCGATTTGAACAGCGCCGGCCATTACGAGCCAAGCTTCATCGCGCGCGACGGCAAAGGCGGCGCCGATGAGGAAATCGTGCTCATCGATATCGCCAATCGCAATCGCCCGCCGTTTGTCAGCCGAACCGTTCCGGCGCTGCGTTCCGGCGCCGTGGCCGACACCGTGATTAAAAATCCGGGCGCCGGCGGCTCGTTCACGATGCGTGTGTTCGCCAGCGATCCCGACGGCGACGTGTTGAGTTATCGCTGGTATCGCGACGGCGTGTTCACCGGCGTGTTCTCGAGCAGCTACGAATTTACCTATAGCGCGGTGACGCAAACGACCTTCTCCGGCATCGCCGTGTTTGTTTTCGACCAGCAGGACACGATGCTGACGAGCTGGTCGATCAAAGTGCCGGTGGAGTTGTCGAGTTTCAGCGCCGCCGTCGTCGAGAATCAGCGCGTGCTGCTGAATTGGAAAACCGCCAGCGAGCAGGACAACGTCGGCTTCAACGTTTTGCGCAGCCGCAGCGAGTCTGGAAAATATGAGAAAATCAATGACAAGCTGATTTCGCCGCGCCGCGACGGTGATTACGAGTTTGCTGATGAGAGCGTCGAAGCCGGCGGCAAATATTACTACAAACTGCAAAGCCTCGACCGCGACGGGCAGGCGCAACTGCACGGGCCGATTCAAATTGTCATCGCCTTGCCGCAGAGTTTCACGCTGAATCAGAATTATCCGAACCCGTTCAATCCGAGCACGCACATTCGATTTGAATTGCCGAAAACGGCGGTGGTGACGTTGTCGATCTACAACAGTCTCGGCCAGGAAGTGCGGCGTTTGGTCAGCGGCCAGAAGCCTGCCGGATATCACACCATCGTGTGGAACGGCAAAGACCAGCAGGGCCGTCCGGCGCCTTCGGGAATTTATCATTATCGCATTCAAGCCGGAGACGCCTCCGGCGCAAGTTTTGTCGCCACGAAAAAGATGGTTTTGGCGAAGTAAAAAGCCAGCATTCAGTGATCAGTTGTCAGTAATCAGTTTACCGATCACTGATTGCTGTTTACTGATTACTGAAACAGGAATTCATTGATTGGCTGAAGGGATGCATAGGAGCGAGAGAAACCAAATCTGAAATTTGTGGCAGGTTTCCTCTTTCATTTGCATCCTTTCTTTTTTAGACGAATCCGTTGTCACGCCGACATCGTAGATTTGGTAGGGACACCTCTTTTTATCACCTCACTTTTTGGCTTTTCTGTCCAGAGTTGGAACATTGTCTTGTGTTGAACACGAGCTGGCCGCAATGGAAGCGGAGATGCCGCGTTCATTGCCGAGTAACTTGTTGTTTGTTTTGACGGCGGCTGGCGCATGTCGGCGCAATCAGGCGGTATATGCTTTGCTTGATGCGCGACATTCATTCGTTGCCGAGGGTGAGTCACCGTTCGATCAATGTGATTCTTTCAGGTAGACTCGTAGTCCCGCCCCCTTGTGGGGCGCTGTCAAATGACGTATGCTGCCACCCACAAGAGGTGGGGACTGCGCGAATTTGGAGAGAAGCCCCATGAACTGCAACCATTTGAAAGCTCCAATGAGAAATCATTCATCGCGTTCTCGCATTTATCCTTTGCCCTTCACTTCCCGCCTTTTGCTTTTTGCCGTTTTCTTTTTGTCTTTTGGCGAAGCGTTGGCGCAAACCAAAATCATGCCGCTCGGCAATTCGATTACCGAAGGCGCCGGCTCCTCGCACGGCGGCGGCTATCGCCTGCGTTTGTACGAATTGCTGACCGCCGATCCGAATATCGGCGGCGCTTTCGATTTTGTCGGGCAATTCAGCAGCGGCTTTGGTTTGGACGACAAAAACCACGAAGGTCATCCGGGTTTTTCGGTCAACCAGCTCGACGTTGAAACTTATCTCCGCAACCGCCCGGCAGACATTGTTATGCTCGAGATCGGCGCCAACGACATCGCCGGCGGCCGCACGGCGGAACAAACCGCCACCGACATCGCCAATTTAGTGGATCGCATTCACGCCGAAGCGCCGGAGGCCAGCATCCTGCTCGGTTCGCTTTTGCCGCAGATCGACATCAGCAAGGATATCGAAGTTGACCGAACCAACTTGCTGCTTCCTCAAGTCGTCAGCGACCGGCTCTCCAGCGACTTCAAAATTTTTCTGGTCGATCACAACAAACGGTTCAAAGACAACGCCGGCTGGCAGGACGCGTACATGGCCGATGGCCTCCACCCGAGCGACCGCGGTTATGAAATCATGGCGGAGGAATGGTACGCCACCATCCAGCGCATCGTGAAGCCGACTCTCAAGCAGTTTTCCGACGGCTTCAATCGCAGCGACATCGGCGGCGACTGGACCACGCATCCGGCGTTTCGCATCAACAGCGATCAGCTCGTCAACACCGCCGCCGGCAGCAAGAACGACAAATGGGATCAATTTCTTGCCATCTGCAACGTCGTGCTCGATCCCAATATCGTGCAAATGCAATACGGTTTTCTCTCCGACAATACCGGCCGCGCGTTTACCGGCCTGGCGTTGAAGCTGACCGACAACGACATCGACGCCAACGGCTATCTGCTCCATCACAATTACGAAAAATTGCGGTTGTGGGAAATCATCGGCGGCGTGCCGAAGACAATCGTCGCGGAAGTGGACGGCTTTCCGGAAACCGAGATCGAAGATGTTTTTCGCGTCGAGATGACAACCGACGCCGCCGGCCATCATTTTAAAGTGTTGCGCAACGGCAGCGTTTTGGCGACGCTCGACGATCCGCAAAAACGTTTCAACGGCCCGTATTGCGGCATCATGATCAACGGCAACACCAACAACGGCGTCAATGAATTTTTCTGCGAAGACGACCGCGACCTTTCCGCGCCGGCGCGCGTTTCCGATTTTACCGTGACCGCGACGACTTATTCCACGATGACGCTGGAATGGACCGCGCCCGGCGACGACGCCACCAACGGCAAAGCCACCAGCTACGACATTCGGTTCTCGACCAACAAAATTTTGAATGACAATGATTTTAACGCGGCCCAGCCGATTCCGGAAAAAATCAATCCGAGCGATGGCGGCACGCCGGAACGGCTGGTCGTCGGCGGCCTCGAAAGCGGCAAGGAATATCATTTTGCGTTGAAGGCCGTGGATGATCAGGGCAATCTCTCGCCGCTCTCCAACGACGCTTCCGGTTCCACCGCGAGTTTGTTGGTGTTCAAAGATAATTTCAACCGGCCCGACGGCAATCTCGGCGAAAATTGGGCGGGCGATCTCACCAATCTGCAAATTCGCAGCGGCAACGTGCAGAACATTGCCGCCGGCGACATTTGGAGCCCGGCGGTTTTTAAAGGCGGCAAGAATGCCGTCGAGGTGTCGATCAAATACGGGCCGAAAGCCACGACGTTTGGCGCCAGTTTCAGCGGCGTTTTCGTCATGGTCGACGGCGCGATTGCGACGCCGAGCGGTTACATGATCCAACATTACGACCAGAACACGCCGGCCGATGCGACGGATGATGAGACGCGTTTGTGGGTGGTGCAGAGCGGGCGGCTCGTCAACGTCATCGACCGAGGCTCTTCGCAAAGCCGGCTCGCGCCCAAGGCCGGCTCCAAAGTCACCGTCCGCATTATTAAAGAAGGCGGCATTCGCTTTTTTTACGTGTACGTCGATGACGTCTTCGACCGCGTGTTGAGCGATCCGCAGCAGCGCTTCACCGGCTTGCATGCCGGCTTCGTGATGGAGAGCAAGCTCGGCGACCAAAACGCCATCGATGAAATCAGTTTTGGCGCGGCGCCGAGCGGGCCGAAAACGATGGCAAAGATTGCGTCCACCGACAATCAGATCGGACCGATTCAGCAACCGCTGCCGCTGCCCTTGAAAGTGACGGTGCTCGATAGTTTCGACAATGCGCTCTCCGGCGCGGCGGTGAAATTTTCAGTGATCGCCGGCAACGCCAAGATCACGGCGCCGCCCTCGACCGACGGCAACATTCGCCTCGAAGGCGAAGACGGCGACCTCGTCGGGCCGCTGGAGAGCCGCAATGACGGCGACGCCAGCGCCGGCAAATTCATCGTTTATCCGAGCAGCCAATCCGCCGACGCGACGGTGACGTTCAACTTCGAAATCAAAAAGCCCGGCACGTATTACGTGTGGACGAGAAATATTTGGAACGGCGCGCAAAGCGCGAGCTGGGACGTGCGTTCCGACAACAATCCGTTTTTTATCTACGATGTTTTTTACGGCAACAAGAGCAGCGTGTGGGCGTGGGATCGCGTCAAAGAGCGCGGCGTCGGCGGCACGGCCGATCAACCGCTCAACGATCCGAAAACTTTTGATTTCAATCTCGGCCAGCACAAACTGGTTTTTCGCGTGCGCTTTGCGGAGCTGCGTCTCGATAAAATTTTATTGACGACTGATCCTGCGTACGTGCCGTTCGGCAAAGAAGAAAAAGGCTTTGTCACCGACGCCAACGGCGAAGCCAGCGCGGTGGTGACCATGGGCAACACCGCCGGCCAGGTGACGATTCAAGCGAGTCTCGCGCCGCTGCCGCCGGTGACGTTTACCGCGATTGCAACCGGCGGAACGGCGACCAAAATTTCTTTGAAAACCGGCGGCGGCCAATCGGGAACTGCCGGACAAACGCTGCAACCGTTCCAGGTTTTGATGCAGGACGCAAGCAACAATCCGGTCGCGGGACAGCAGGTCATTTGGGTCGTCAGCAATGGCAACGGCGCGCTCAGCCAGTATAAAAGCATCACCGGTCTCGACGGCGTCGCGTCAACGGTTTTGACGTTGGGAAACAGCACGCCGACCAACACGGTTGAAGCGCGCTCGAGTCTGCTTGGCGCACCGATCATTTTTAATGCGACAACGATTTCGGGCGTAGCGACGACAGCGGCAATTGTTTCACAGCCACAAAGCGGCGCGGTGCACGCGGCGCTCGCCGCGCCGCTGGTCGCGAAAGTGACGACCGGCAACGGGCTTCCGGCGCCGAATTTTCCAGTGGATTTTCGCGTCACGCGCGGCGGTGGCAGTTTGACGCCGAACTTCGCGATCAGCAACGGCGATTTTGAAAATTTAACTCCCGGCACGAGCGCGCCGTTGAATTGGACGCTCGAAAACGCGCCGTCTCCCGCGGAAGTCTTGCTTTCGACTTCGGCGCCGCGCGGCGGCGTGAAAAGTTTGCAAGTGATTTCCAATCGCGACGGCGTCGGCGTGTCGCAGGCGGTGAATTATCCCGCGATTGGCGGCTACACGTTGAGCTTTTACGCCAAAGTCATCAGCGGTGCGGCGCAAGTGATTTGGCGAATGAATGACGTCGCCGACAATCAAATTGAAAAAGTGATCGACCTCACCTCGCTCGCCACCGGCAATAACTGGACGTTTTATTCACTGTCGGCGCAAAACAGCGCGACAACGCCGCGCAGTTTGATTTTCAAAACGTTCGGCAGCGGCAGCAACTTCTTCATCGACGACGCCAAAATTTTTCGCAACACCGATGCGAACGGCCAAATTTCAGTTAACTTCACCCTCGGCGACACGGCAATGGCGCAAAAGGTTCAAGCCGAAGCGAAAATTGGCAGCGCCAATTTGACCGGCTCGCCGTTGACATTCTCCGTGCAAGCGAATCCTGGTCCGGCGAAGAATCAGAGAATTGACAGCGGCAACAATCAAAGCGGCTCCGCCGGACAGCCGCTCGCGGCGCCTCTTGTTGTGAAGGTGGTGGATCAATACGGCAACGGCATTCCCAATCGCAACGTGACATTTGCCGTGAAAAAAGGCGGCGGAAAAATTAATAACAATTTGACGAGCGCCACGCAGCAAACCAACGCCAGCGGTCTGGCGCAAGTGACTTACAAACTCGGTCCGGTTTCCGGCGACACGAATAAAGTCGACGTCACCTCGACCGGTTTGAATTCCGTGTCGTTTGTTTCTTTCGCCGCGATTCCGAATAAAGTGACGAAAGTGAATCCGCCAACCATCGGCGCGGCGAACAAAAAACTGGGTCAGCCGTTGTCGGTGAAAGTTACGGACGCCGGCAATAAAGCGATTGCCGGCTATCCGGTGACGTTCATCATCAAACAGGGCGGCGGCAAATTGAACAAAGACAGCACGCGCATTTCGATTCCGACGGATGCGAGCGGCGCGGCGAATGTTTTTCTGACGCTCGGCCCGAATCCGGGCGCGACCAATCGCGTCGAAGCGTATGTTTTGTTTAACGGCCAAAAGCTGCCGAATCCGGTTTTGAGTTTTTCGGTGAAGGCGGCGCCGTTGAAAGATCTCGTTTTAATCAGCGGCAACAATCAAGCGGGGCCGGCGTGTGAACCGTTGGCGCAATTTTTCCGAGTGAAAGTGGCGGACTCTCTTGGCGTTGGTATTCCGGGGCAACTCGTGACCTTCTTGGTAACTAAGGGCGGCGGCAAATTAAATGCAACTCTGGATTCGGTGAAAGTGAATACCGACACGGCCGGCGTGGCGCAAAGCAAATTGACGCTTGGCCCGAAACCCGGCTCAAATCAAGTGACGGCAAAGAGCGCGGCGAAACTGGCCGGCTCGCCGATGACGTTCACCGCCACCGGTCGCGTCGGCGCGGCGGCGACGATCAAAAAAGTTTCCGGCGACAGTCTTTTCGCGTTGATCAACACGGCTTTGTCGAAACCGCAGATTGTTTTGATCACCGACAAATGCGGCAACGTGATCGCCGGCGCCGAGGTGAAATTTAAAATCAATGCCGGCGGCGGCAAAGTGAATGGCGCCGATTCGGTGACGGTGACGGCCGGCGCGGACGGCAAGGCGCAAGCGACGTGGAAACTCGGCAACGCTGCCGGCGTGTTCAACAACAAACTCGAAGCGCGCGCGTTCAATGGCAGCGCGGAGCTGGCGAACTCGCCGATCATTTTCCTCGCGAGCGCCACGCCGAATGCGGCGCGGTCGCTGAAAGCCGCGAGTGCGACGAGCTTCACGGGACAAGCCGGGGCGACGTTGCCAACCGCGCTCACGGCCAAAGTGAGCGACGGCGCAAACGGCGTCGGCAACGGCGTGCCGAATCATCAAGTGCAATTCAAGGTGACGAAAGGCGGCGGCAAATTCAGCAACGACGCGAGTGAGATCAACGTGAATACGGATCAGCTCGGCGTCGCAAAAGTGAATTGGGCGCTTGGCGGCGCGCTGGGAAATAATAATCAGGAAGTGCGCGCGTTTGCCGTCAACGCCGGCGCCAATCTCGAAGGCGTGCCGGTGATTTTCACGGCGACGGCAACGCCGGGCGCGCCAAGCTCCGAGGGCTCGGAGATTCAAGCGACCGGCCCGATTCCGGCGGACGGCGCGACGAAATCGAAGGTGACGGTTTACGTGCGCGACAAATTCGGCAATCCGCTTTCCGGCAAAGCGGTGACGCTGGTGGTTTCGCCGCCCGGCAGTTATTTCATCGATCAGCCGACGAGTTTGACCAATGCTCAGGGAATCGTGACCGGCGGTTTTGCGGCGATAACCGCCGGCACGAAATCCATCACCGCGAAAGTTTTGGACAGCGCAACTGAATTGAACAAAGGCGCGACGGTGCAAGTGACGCCGCTGCCCGCGAGCCAAATGTCGTTGGTCGGCGGCAACAATCAAACGTGCAATATTCAATCGGCGGTGGGTAAGCCGCTGCAAGTGAAAGTGGCGGATCGCAACGGCAACGGCGTTCCGAATCACGAAGTGAAATTCGCGGTGCAAAGCGGCGGCGGCAGCATTAACGAACAACCGCCGATTCGCACGAACGAAAACGGCATTGCCTCGGCGATGTTCGTCGGCGGCGCCGGCATCGGCCAGAGCCAAATTTGGGCGGAATCAAAAGGCTTGAATAATTCGCCGGTAATTTTTCTCGCGACCGTTGCGAACAACATCGCGCGCGATTTAGTGGAAGTTCGCGGCAATGCGCAGAAAGGCGAAGTCGGACAAATTCTGCCGGAACCGCTCATCGCGCGCGTGACCGACAAAGACGGCAATCCGGTTTCGGGCAAGGCCGTGCGTTTCGACGTCACGTTTGGCGGCGGCACGGTGAATGAACGCAGCACGGTGACGCTCAACAGCGATGGGTTCGGCGAGGCGCGAGTGACTTGGAGACTCGGGCCGAGCGCCGGGCCGCACACGGTGCGGGTTTCGTCGACGAACTTGACCGGCTCGCCGATTGATTTTCGCGCCGAGGCTGCGTCCGGTCGCCCGGAAAATCTCACGATCTACAGCGGTCAGGAAGCTTCGGGTGAAGTCGGCGGCGCGTCCTCGCCGATGTGCGTGCGCGTGACCGACGCCAGCGGCAACGGCGTCGACGGCGTCGAGGTGCTTTTTGAATTAGTACGCGGCACCGGCTCGCTCTCCCCGAGCGGCCCGGTGTTGCAAATGACGACGCGTGACGGCGGTTTCGCGTGCGCGTCGGTTACATTTGGTTTGGAGGCCGGCTATCGCCGCGTTATCGCGAGTTCGCCCGGCTTGCGCAATTCGCCGGTGACGTTCTATCCGTATGGCCGGGCGCTTGCCGCGCAAACGATGAAAGTTGTGGCGCGCACCAACAACCAGAAAGGCACGAAAGGCAAGCTGCTGAATTTCCCGGCGCAAGTTCTCGTGCAGGATCGCCTCGGCAATCCGGTGCCGAACTTCACGGTGAATTATATCATCACCACCGGCGGCGGCAGTTTCAACGGCGTCAATCCCCATCAAACTAAAACCGACAGCGCCGGCGTTGCTGCCGCGCCGTGGCTGCTCGGCCGTTTCGCGACGGACAATGAAGTCAACGCCGTCGGCAGCGGCAACGCGCAGCCGCAGACGATCGTTTTCAAAGCCACCGGCTTTGACAACAACTTCCCGATCTTCGAAGATGCGCCGGATCGGAAAGTGACAAAAGGCGACCGGATTCAATTTTCCGTTTTGGCTGCCGATCCCGACGGCGATCCGCTGACGTATGGCGCGAAGAATCTGCCGCCGGGCGCGAAATTCGACTCGCTCAGCAGCCGCGTTTTTGACTGGCCAACCGGCGTAAGTTTGTCCGGACAATATGCGATCAGCTTCCTCGCGCGCGACAACAAAGGCGGCGTCGACGAAGAACTCGTCATCATCGAGGTGAAGAATCGTAATTCCGTGCCGATCATCGAAAGTCGTTTCCCGGTTGGACGCGGCATTCCAACTCAACAGGATACGGTGCTCGATTTCAACGCCACGCTGTTGATGCGCGTGACGGCGCGCGATCCGGACGGCGATCCGCTGAATTATCGCTGGTATCTCAACGGCAAATATGCCGGCTCCGCGACCAACACATATTTATTCAATAGTCCCGAGCGTTTCAACTCGGTGTCGGTGCTGGTTTTCGATCAGGAAGACACCAACTCGACGACGTGGTCGGTTCAAGTGCCGGTGAAGTTGTCGGGCTTCAGCGCCGCGCTCGAAAGCGCGACGGCGGGCGGCAAAATCGTCAAGCTGGAATGGAAGACGGCTTCCGAAACTGACAATGTTGGTTTCAACGTGCTTCGCGGCCGCAGCAACACCGGGCGATATGAAAAAATCAATCGCCAGCTCATTCCGGCGCGCCGCGACGGGCAATATGTTTTTATCGATGACGCCGTCGAGGCCGGCGGGCGCTATTATTACAAGCTCGAGGACATTGATCGCGACGGCAACGTTTCGTTGCACGGACCGTTGAGCGTTGAAATCGCCGCGCCGCAAAATTATGTGTTGCAGCAAAATTATCCGAATCCGTTCAACCCGACGACGCAACTGCGGTACGAGCTGCCGCAAGCCGGCCGGGTGACGCTGTCGATTTTCAACTCGCTCGGCCAGGAAGTGCGGCGCCTCGTCGACCGCGAGCAGGCTGCCGGCTATCATCTCGTGACGTGGAACGGCCGCGATCAACAGGGTAAACCCGTGCCGACGGGTGTGTACCATTATCGTTTACAGGTCGAAGACGCCTCCGGCGCAGGTTTTGTTTCGACAAAAAAGATGATCATGGCGAAGTAACATAGCCGATCTGACTGAAAAATCTAACAGCTTAGCACGCGGATGACGCGGATTACACGGATTGATACGGATAAAAACTAGAAAATAATATCCGTGAAAATCCGCGTCATCTGTGTTTTTCGTGTTCAAAAAAGAATTTTAATTTTATCAAGGATTTTCTACAACCGGGAGTCTCCCTCGATGCGCAACCGGATACTATTCACCTCCCTTGTGAGCCTGCTTTGGGTAGGTGCACTTGTCGCACAACCGTCGAAATTTTCTCTTCCCAAAACCACGGCGTTGTCAAAAGCGTTTCGGCCCAATGCCAGCAAGGCGGAGAATCTCGAGACGCTGCGCCGCACGCTCGGCATTTCGTCCAATGCCAAAATTGAGTGGATCGCTGGGACTAAAGGCGTCGATACGTTGTCGGTGCTCGATGATTTCAACCGCACTGAGATCGGTCCAGATTGGGCCATCGACGCGCCGTTTTGGGAAATCAAAAACGGCGAGCTGGTGTTGACGCCGGCCGCGATTTACGAGTGGCGCTTCCTCGCCACCTATTTGCCGATCTACAATAATTTGGAACGGCGCATTTACTCGGTGTCGTATCGTTGGGGCAAGAAGGCCGACGACCTCGGCATCCGCGAAGGCGCGCACGCCATCATGCTGGATCGCCCGTCGCATATCTCGACCGGCTATTGGATCTGGCATCGCACCAATTGGAGACAGGTGTGGATGTGGGTCATTCGCGACGGCACGTTTGAAGACACGCCGGGCCAGGGCCGGGAAATTGATCGCGCCGATATGCAAACCGAGAATCCGGTTGCCGGCGATACCGTCAAAGTGATTATTCGTCCCGAGAAGCAAGCGAATTATTTTGATTATTATATCAATAACCGTTTTGATGCAACCGTTCAAGACGTCAACAAGGAGTTTCCAACCGGCCAAAGCATTACCTGGTACACCGGCCTGTTTATTCACGGGCAGAGCCTCAACAATCAGGTCGATGATTTCAAAGTCACGTGGCTGCAGGGCGACGGGTTCACGCCGGGCGCGGTGTTTGATTTGAGTGTGACGAAAATCACCGCGGCAAGCGTGACGCTGGAATGGACCGCGCCGGGCGACAACGGCTTCGAAGGCCAGGCGAAAAATTATGACATTCGTTATTCCACCAAGCGCATTTTAAATGATGCCGATTTCGACGGCGCCACGCCGGTGCCGGAGCCGATTGCGCCGAATTTTGGCGGCAGCGCGGACAAGCTGATCATCGGCGGTTTGGAGAGCGGCAAAACATATTATTTCGCGATGAAAACCAGCGACGAGGCCGGCAATGTTTCCGATCTTTCCAACGAAGTTTCGGCGCGCACGCCGGCGCTGCTGCCGACCATCGACAATTTCAATCGCGCCGACGGCAATCTCGGCAGCGCCTGGACCGGCGCGCTTGCCAATCTGCAAATTCGCAACAACACCGCGCAAAATGTTGCAGCGGCCAACGGCTGGAGCGCGGCGATTTATCAAAACGTGCGCAACATTATCGAAGTCTCGCTCAAATACGCGCCGACCGCGACGCTGAAAGGCGTCGGCGCCAGCGGCATTTTGTTGATGGCCGATGCCTCGAGTGGCAGCATCAACGGCTACATGATTCAACACGACAACGGCTTCGATCTCAGCAGCACCGATGACGACGTGACGCGTTTGTGGCTGGTGCAAAACGGCCGGCCCGATCAGCTCGTCGACGACGGCCCCTCGCGCAGCGGGCTTTCGCCGAAAGCCGGCTCCAAAATTACCGTGCGCGTGATCGATCTCGAGCAGCGCTATTTTTATGTGTACGTCGACGGCGAGTTCGACCGCGTGTTGAAAGACGAGCGCAACACCTTCAACGGTTTGTACGCCGGCTTCATGTTGGACAGCGGCGCCGGCGAGCAGAATGCGATCGATGAGTTCATCAGCGGCGCCGCGCCGGGCAAGCCGAAAACGCTGAGCCTCATTTCCGGCGACGGCCAGTTCGGCGAGATCAACAAACTGCTGCCGCTGCCGCTCACCGTGTCGTTGATCGATAGTTTCAATAATCCGCTCGCCGGCGTTTACGTCCGCTTCACGGCGACCGCCGGGTCGGCGATCATTCCGTTGCCGCCCTCGCCGGACGGCCATTTGCGCCTCGAAGCGGAAGACGCGCAAATTACCGGGCCGATCGCGCGCTTGAAAGATGTGGAGGCGGCGGCCGGCGAATATATCGTTTATCCGACCGGGCAAACCGCGGACGCCTCGGCGACGTTCACTTTTGAAATTAAACAACCCGGCAATTATCGCGTGTGGACGCGCAGCTTGAAAACCGGCGCGGTGGCGGGAAGTTGGAGCGTCAAAATCGACAACGGCCCGGTTTTCGTTTACGACGTTTTTCAAAGCCGCACGCGCAGCAGTTGGACGTGGGATGAAATGTCGGATCGCGGCGCCGGCGACGGCACCAATCCGCAATTCGATCCGAAGATCATCAATTTTACCGCCGGCGAGCATAAAATTATTTTTAATGCGCGCTACGAAGACACGCGTCTCGATAAAATCATCGTCACGGCCGATCCGGCATTTATTCCGGAGGATAAAGAAGAATCCGGTTTTCTCACCGACTTCACCGGACAGGTGAGCGCCAACGTCAAGCTCGGCAGCACGCTGCAGCCGGTGACGATTGAGGCGCGGCACGGCAACGTCAAGCCGGTGACGTTTAAAGCAACGCCGATCAGTAACGAGAAACCGGCAACGATAGCAAAATTGGCCGGCGATTCACAATCTGGTCCAGCCGGACGATCGTTGCTGCAACCATTCAAAGTTATATTGAAAGATAAGAATGGCATCGGTGTTGCGGGGCAGCCGGTCGCTTGGGTGATCACGTCGGGCAATGGTGAGTTGAGCAAATACACAAGCAACACAGATAACGACGGCGTGGCGCAAACGTTTTTGACGCTCGGCAATATTGCTGCAACGAACACGGTGGAGGCGTATGCAAATTTGGTTTCCGGTCCGAGCAAAATTATTTTCACCGCGACGACGACGGCCGGGTTAGCCGCAAACATTGCCGTGATTGCAGGCGCCGGTCAAAGTGGAATAGTGCATGCGACCCTATCAACGCCTCTGCATGTCAAAGTAACGTCAAGTAATGGGCAACCTGTTCCTTATTTTCCGGTAGAATTTAACATTCTACGCGGCGGCGGCAGCTTGTCGCCGAAGCCTCCGATCAATAACGGAAGTTTTGAAGACGGTTCAAATGTTCCGACGAGTTGGGGCTTAGTCGGTGGCCCCAATGGCAGCGAAGTTTCTCTAACAACCAATGGGCCAAAGAATGGGATAAAGAGTTTACAAGTGAATACAAATCGCGATGGTGTTGGCATTTCGCAAGCAGTGAATTTCGTTCACGGACCTTATTATACACTCAGTTTTTACGCAAAAGTTTTGAGCGGCGTCATGCGCGTGGTCGTGGTGTCTTATGAGCAAGAAGGTGGGGTGCCGACTCCCATTACAAAAAGCATCGACATTTCGAGCTCCGCGACCGGCGGAAGCTGGGTGCTTTATACTATGTCCGTGTTTAATACCATCGGGTCGTCGGGCAATTTGACGATGAGGGCGCTGGGTAGCGGCAATTTTATGATAGATGATGTTAAAATTTTTAGAAATACCGAGATTGATGGCCAAATCAGTGTCAACTGGACGTTGGGCGACACGGCGATGACGCAGATTGTTCGCGCTGAAGCGCAAGTTGGAAACACTGTGCTCGCCGGTTCGCCAATAACTTTTTCCGCGGTAGCGAATAAAGGTCCGGCGAAAAAAGTCGTGGCCTTCAGCGGCAACAATCAAAACGGCGCGCCGAATCAGCCGTTGGGATTGCCGCTGGTCGCGAAGGTGTCGGATGATTATGTGAATGGCATTCCCAATCGCAATGTGACATTCACCGTTAAATCCGGCGATGCGAAATTCAGCAACAATGCAGCGACCTTGACAATAACTTCGGATGCAAACGGTTTTGCGCCGGCGATTTTAAAATTCGGACCGGCGGCGAATGGGACGGTGCAAGTTGAAGCCGCTTCTGCCGGTTTGCCTTCGGCGACGTTTGTTGCCGTTGCTGCGATTCCGCACAAAGTGACGGAAGTTCCGGGTCCGCCGCTGTTTGGCTCAGCGGGAATTCGGATGACGACGCCGCTGGTTGTGCGCGTTGCGGATGTACACGGCAAACCGATTTCGGGTTATCCGGTGAACTTTTTTATTCGACAGGGCAACGGCAAAATCAACGGCAGCGCGCAAGCGGCAATCATCACCGATGCCAACGGCGAGGCGAAAGCGTTTCCGGCGCTCGGCACGACACCGGGCGGGTTGAACAAAATTGAAGCATCAATTGTTTACAACGGCCAAACTTTGCCGGCGCAGCCGATTTCTTTCACCGTTCGCGCCGCCGGCTTGAAACAAATGACGGCGGTTTCCGGCAGCGGCCAAACCGGCAACACCTGCGAGGCGCTGGCGCTGCCGTTCAAAGTGAAAGTGGTTGATTCGCTCAATGTGGGCGTCGGCGGTCAAACCGTGAAATTTACCGTCACCGCGGGCGGCGGCAATTTTAGTGGAATTGCTTCAAAAGAATTTTTCACCGACAGTTTGGGTATTGCCGCCGCGAAGTTGACGCTCGGCGATAAAGCTGTTGCCAATCAAGTCACGGCAAGCGCAATCTCGCCATTGCCGGGTTCGCCGCAAAATTTCACGGCGACCGCCAAACTCGGCGGCGCCTCGGTGCTGCGCAAATTTGCCGGCGATAGTTTGAGCAGCCCGGTGAATGCGGTTTTGTCTTCGCCCATTGTCGTGCGCATCACGGACAAATGCGCAGCGAATGGCTTCGCCAATATTCCGGTGACGTTCATTGTGAAAGCCGGCGGCGGCAAAGTCAACGGCAAAGATACGGTGACTATCGCGAGTGGCGCGGACGGCAAAGCACAAGTTCAATGGAAGCTCGGGCCCCTTGCCGGAAAATTCAACAACAAACTCGAAGCGCGCGCGGCGCTCAACAACAACGCGCTGATTAATTCGCCGGCGACATTTGTGGCGAGCGCGACGTCAAGCGGGGCGCGTTCGATGACGATTCAATCCGGCAACAAACAAAGCGGCCGGGCCGGCGACAAGCTGCCCAATCCGCTTGTCGCGCGCGTGATTGATGGAACGAACGGGGCCGGCAATCCGGTGCCGGGCCATCGCGTGCGTTTCACGGTGACGCGCGGCGGCGGCAAATTCAGCTCGGGCAGCAAAGACACGACGGTGATCACCGACGCCAACGGCGTGGCGAAAGTTTTTTGGACGCTCGGCGGCGCGGTGGGGACGAATGCGCAGGAAGTTCGCGCGACCGGCACCAACAACAGCGGCGGCAATCTCGAAAATTCGCCGCTCGTTTTTACCGCGAATGTGAACGGCAGCGATCCGAGCGCGGAGGGTTCGGTCTTTCAAATCAACAGTCCGACGCCGGTGCCGGCGGACGGCGCCACGAAATGCAAAGTCACGGTGTCGGTGCGCGATCGTTTCGGCAATCCGGTGCGCGGCTTGGCGGTGACCTTCGTGGTTTCCGGCGGCCCGAATTTCATCGAACAGCCGTCGGCATTGACCGATTCGTTGGGACGCGCGGCGTGCACGTTCTCCTCGACTCGCGCCGAGGTGAAAACAGTGACCGCAAAAATCATCGGCGGCATCGATCTCAACAAAGGCATCAACGTTACATTTACGCCAACGCCAGCGCGCAGCATTCAACTGGTGACCGGCAACAATCAGGCGTGCAACGTGCAAGCGGCGCTGCCGAAGCCGTTGACCGTGAAGATCGGCGATCAATACAACAACGGCGTGCCGAATTATGAAGTGAAGTTTACGGTGAAAGGCGAGGGCCGCATCTTGGAGAGCGGCCCGATTAAAACCGACGAAAAAGGCCAGGCCAATGCAACGTATGTCGCCGGGCCGAACACCGGGCAAGCGCAAGTTTGGGCGGAAGCCGCGGGCTTGACCAACTCGCCGGTGATTTTCATCGTGACGGTGGCGCGGACGCCGGCGCAGCGCCTGCAAGAAATCAGCGGCAACGCGCAGCGCGGCATGGTCAATCAGCTTCTGGCGCAGCCGCTGATCGTGCGCGTGACCGATGGATTTGGCCGGCCGGTTTTCGGCGCGCCGGTTAAAATCAGCGTGACGTTCGGCGGCGGCGCGATCGAGGGCCGAAAAATTTTGACGGTCAACAGCAACGAGTTGGGCGAAGCGCGCGCGAGCTGGCGTCTCGGCCCGGCCGCCGGCGTCAACACCGTTCGATTCGAATCCGACGGCCTCGCGGGCTCGCCGATTGATTTTCGCGCCGAGTCGAGCAACGACGTCGCCGCGATTTTGGAAGGCACGAACTGCGGCAGCGTTTCCGGTCCAGTTGGCGGAACAACCTCGCCGCCGTTGACCGTGCGCGTGACGGATGCGAGCGGCAACGGCGTCGATAGCGTGCAGGTGTTGTTCGAATTGCTGCAAGGCACCGGCTCGTTTTCTTCGCGCGATCCGATTCGCGTTATGCAAATGACGACGAAGAACGGCGGCTTCGCGTCCGCGCCGATCACGTTTGGCAGCGAGTCCGGCTATCGCCACGTTCGCGTGAGCGCCGAGGGCTTGCGCAATTCGCCGCTGATTTGTCGCGCGTACGGTCGGGCGCTCGCGGCGCAAACGATGGAAGCCATTGCGCGCACCAACAATCAGCGCGGCACCAAAGGCAAGCCGCTGAACTTTCCGCTGCAAATTCTCGTGAAAGACCGGCTGGGCAATCCGGCGCCGAATGAAACCCTCACGTTTTTGATTACGGCCGGCGGCGGCGATTTCAACGGCGCGAATCCGTTGGCGGCGCAAACCGACAGCAGCGGTGTGGCTGCGGCGGTTTGGATGCTCGGCAAATTTTCATCGACCAACGAAGTGACGGTCGTGCGCAACGGCTTGCTGCCTTCGACGATCGTTTTCAAAGCGACCGGGTTTGATAATAATTTCCCGACTTTTGCCGATGCGCCGGATCGCCGGGTGACGGAAGGCGACGTGATCGAGTTTGCGGTATCGGCGACGGATCCGGACGGCGATCCGCTGAAATACGGCGCGAAGAATTTTCCGGCCGGGGCGGAGTTTGATTCGCTGGGCACGCGCGTTTTTCGTTGGGCGACCGATCCGAATAGCGCCGGACCTTACGAAGTGAGCTTTTTCGCGCGCGACAACAAGGGCGGCGTCGATGAAGAAGTCGTGAGCATCGAGGTGAAAAATCGCAATCAGCGGCCGATCATTTTCAGCCGCATTCCCGTTGGCAATCTGCCGAGCAAGATCGACACGACGCTGGATATTGTCAACGGCGCCGGCACGATGTTGATGCGCGTCAATGCCACCGATCCGGACGGCGACGCGTTGAGCTATCGCTGGTTTGTCAACGGCAAGTTTGCCGGCTCGGCGACGAATACGTTTTTCTTTAAAAGCGCCGATCGTTTCAGCACGGTCGACGCGTTGGTGTTCGATCAAGACGACACGGCGCGCACCCAGTGGACGGTGAAAGTGCCGGTGCAATTGAGCAGCTTCAGCGCGACGCTCGAAAGCGACGCGAGCGCCGGCGGCAAACAAGTCAGTTTGCGTTGGAGCACCGGTTCAGAAATGAACAACACCGGCTTCAATGTGATTCGCAGCCGGACGAGCGCGGGGCGATATGAAAAAATCAATCGCGAACTTATTCGGCCTCGTACTGATGGACAGTATGTTTTTGTTGATCTCGAAGTCGAAGCTGGCGCAAAATATTTTTATAAATTGCAAGACATCGATTTGCAGGGCAATCTCACCGAGCACGGGCCGGTGACGATTGAAGTTGCATCGCCGCAAACGTATGCGTTGCAACAAAACTATCCCAATCCCTTCAATCCAACGACGCAGATTCGTTACGAATTGCCAAAATCCGGGCAGGTGAGTTTGATCATTTATAATTCGCTCGGCCAGGAAGTTCGAAGATTAATTGATCGCATCCAGGCTGCCGGCTATCATCAAATCACCTGGAACGGCCGCGATCAACACGGCAAACCCGCGCCCTCCGGGATATATCATTATCGCTTGCAAGTCGGCGATGAAGTTGTCGCGACGAAAAAAATGTTGATGGCGAAATAACCCGTAATCAGTTTTCAGCAATCAGCGATTGATTGAATACTGGTTACTGATTACTGCTTGCAAGGAGCAACATCATGCGCAATTGGATTCTATTGGTAGCGCTGATCGGCCTTCCATGGGCGACATCCAGTTCGGCACAAACTTTTTCTCCCCATGTTGATTCTTTGCGGCGGGCGCTCAAGCTGTCGCCCCATTTGCATCTCAATTGGCGGACCAGCAAGACTGGCGTGGATACGCTGCAGGTCATTGACGATTTCAATCGCGCCGAGGTTGGTCCCGACTGGGGGCGCAATCCCGATTTCTGGCAAATTGTCGATGGCGAGTTGTGGATAACTCCGGCGGCGATTTACAGTTTTCGTTATCTCGCCGCGTTTTTGCCGATTTACAACACCCCGGAGCGGCGCATTTATTCGGTCTCTTATCGGTGGGGCAAAAAGGCGGACGAGGCGGGCATCAGAGAAGCTTCACATGCTTTGATGCTCGATCAGCCGAATGAAAACGGCAGCGGCTATTGGTTGTGGCACCGCACCAATTGGTTCGAAGTCTGGCTGTGGATCGTGAAAAACGGCACGTGGGAATACACGCCGGGCGAGCACAAGCAAGTGGACACTGCTCCCTCACAACTGCTGATGAATCCGCAAGCCGGCGACGTGGTTACCGCTTATATTCGCAACAGGCCGGACACGGTTTATTTCGATTATTATGTGAATGACCAGCTCGATGCAACGCTCAAGGATACCACCAAAGAGTATCCGAAAAAAGACATCTGGCACGCCGGCGTTTTTCTCTTCGGCTTTGACCGCGACACTAACAGCCAATTGAACAACCAGTTGGATGACTTCACCGTGACGTGGGTCCAAGACGACGCGGTGGCGCCGGCGCAGGTCGCCAATCTGCGCGCCATCCGATCCACCGCGGACAGCGTTCAACTAGAATGGACTTCAACCGGCGACAACGGCGTCGATGGCAACGCGACTCGTTTGGAGTTGCGCTATTCCACTGCACCGATCACGGCCGCGAATTTTGCGAGCGCGATGCTCGCGCCGAAGCTTCCGGCGCCTAAACCGTCCGGCGTCGAGCAGAAGTTCGAGGTTACCGGACTCGACAGCTACACCACGTATTATTTTGCGTTGAAAACTATCGATGAGGCCGGCAACATTAGCCCGCTCTCCAATGTGGTGAAGGTGAAAACGAAAAGTGATGGCGTTGCCAAAACACTTGCCGTAGTCAAGGGCTGCGGCCAAACTGGCGAGGTCAACAAAAACCTGGCCGTGCAATTGACTGCGAAGGTGACAGACGGCGGCGGTTTGGCGGTAAGCAACTCACCCGTGCACTTTGTCATCATCAGCGGCAATGGCTTCGTGGGCAGTAAAAAAGATACGACAGTGAACACCGATGCAAAAGGTGAAGCCAGAACCACCTGGAAGCTCGGCCCGACTGCCGGTCCGCAGAAGATAAAAATTTTTGCCGCCAGTTTGGTTAGCTCGCCGGACACTTGCAACGCTACCGCGAAAGCCGCCGCGCCGGGCAAGCTGGCAACCGTCAGCGGCAATGGGCAGATTATTTCGACAGGCAAAACCGCTCCCTCGCCTCTCGTGGTGCGTTTGACTGATCAATACGACAATCCGAATTCCAGCCGGCCGATGATGTTCCATATTACCGCCGGCAGCGGCTCTTTTCTCAACGGCCAAGGCGCCGCTGGAAAATTTTATAAAACTGCGACCGACAGCAACGGACAAGCGCTGGCAAGAGTCATTGCCAGCCATGTTTATGGCGACACCACTAAAATCACGGCGAAATGGACAAACAGCACGAACACCTCGACGTTGACAACGAGCTTTGTTGTGGTGGCGGCGCAGCCGGACTCTTTAATCGCGATCAAGGGCAATAATCAAACGGCAGCCATAGGCACGAGCTTGCCGGATAGTCTGGTGGCGCAAATTATTGACGCTGCCAACGCCCCGGTGAAAAATCATGCGGTTACTTTCAGCGTTCTCTCGGGCGACGGCAAGGTCGGAGATAATCAAACCCAGGTGATTGTCAACACGAACAGCAGCGGTTATGCCGCAACGAAGTGGACTTTGGGTAGGGTTGTCGGAGTGCAGGAGGTCGAAGCCAAAGCCGCTTTCAATGGCACGGATCCGCGCGATGCGCCGTTCGTTTTCAAAGCGACGGCATTCGTCCCCACGAGAGTGAAAGAAGAAACGGCAACGATTCCGCAGCAATTTGCTTTGCGCCAGAATTTCCCGAACCCTTTTAATCCGGAAACGGCAATTCATTTTGATTTGCCGGAAGCCGGATCAGTGGATTTGAAATTGTATGACATGACCGGCCGTCAAGTACGGCAATTGTTAACTACCGCAATGCCGGCAGGATCGCATCGCATGATTTGGAACGGCCAAGATGAGTTTGGCCATCCGGCTGAGTCCGGGGTTTATTTTCTTGTGTTGCGCGCCAAGCTCGGACACGCTTCCAGAGAATTTGTGGCAACCCGAAAGATTGTTTTGATGAAATAAGGCCGTAAAAAGTAACCCGTAGCAAAGACCAGCCGGCAGCCATCTGTGCTGAGTCTTTTACATTCTTTTTTTACTTTCGTTCAATTTTGAGAAAGTCCGTCCAAATTTAAGACAATTTCAGGGAATATATGGCCGCTTTTTGATCAGTTCAATATCGCAAAATTTTTCATTTGTGGTTTTCACATTTAAATTGCACTGGCATATTGTTTGCGTTTTCACTGCATGATTTTTGTTTTTGGTTTCATGTTACTACTTCATGACTTCAAAACGGCGGGTCAATTTTTTCAGCATCCTAAATTTCTTAAATTTAAACGGAATGTAATTAAGGAGTGAACTATGCGCAAATTGGTTCTATTTACAGCCGTGATCGGCATTCTGGGAGCGGACTCCAGCACAGCGCAAATTTCGCCGAGCGTTTCCCCAAGCGCCTCGAGCCGGCGTTCTCCCCATGTCGATTCACTCAGACGTGCGCTCAAACTTTCCTCGAATCTGCGCCTCGATTGGCTCACCAGCAAAAACGGCGTTGATACCCTGAGCGTTGTCGACGATTTCAACCGCTCGGACATCGGACCGGATTGGGTGTATGAAGACGGCTATTGGCAAATCCTGAATGGCGAGCTGGATGTCACACCGCTGGCGGATCACGAGTGGCGCTATCTCGCCGTGTTCCAGCCGGTCTACAACGACGCCGACCGAAAAATTCATTCCGTCTCGTATCGCTGGGGCAAAAATGCGGATGCGCTCGGCATCCGCGAAGGCGCATTCGGGTTGATGCTCGACGAGCCCAATCAATTCGGCAGCGGCTACTGGTTGTGGCATCGCACCAACTGGTTTGAAGTGTGGCTGTGGATTATTTGGGAAGGGACGTGGGAATACACGCCGGGCGTAGGCAAGCAAGTGGACACCGCGCCTTCTGATTTGCCGTCGAATCCCGTTGCCGGCGATGTAATCACGGCTTACATTCGCAACGAACCGGATGCGGTCTATTTTGATTATTACGTGAACAATTATTTTGATGCCACCGTCAAAGACACCACCAAAGAATTTCCCAAGAGCGACACCTGGTACGTCGGCGCCTTTCTTCACGGCCAGGAATTGAACAACCAGATCGATGATTTCACCGTGACCTGGCTCGAAGGCGACGTCGTCGGACCGGCGGCGGTCAACGATTTGCGCGCCATTGATTCGACCTCGACGAGCATCAATCTCGAATGGACCTCCACCGGCGACAACGGCGTCGACGGTGACGCGACCAGTTTGGAATTGCGCTATTCAACTTCGCCGATCACTGTCGCGAATTTCGCGAATGCGACGCTCGCGCCGAATCTCCCCGCGCCGGCGCCGTCCGGCGTCAAACAAACGTTCGATGTGACCGGACTCAACAATTTTATGGCGTATTATTTTGCGCTCAAAATTATTGACGAAGTCGGCAACGCCGGTCCAATATCGAATATCGCGCAAGCGCGCACGATGAGCAGCGGCGTCGCGGCAGCGCTCGCCGTGACTGGCGGCTGCGGCCAAACCGGCGAAGTCAACAAGAATTTGCCGGCGCCGTTGACGGCGAAAGTCACCGCTGTCAATGGCATTGGCGTGAGCAATTCGCCGGTTGAATTCGCCATCATCAGCGGCAACGGCACGATCGGCGGCAAGAAAAATTTTACCGTGAATACCGATGCTTTGGGCGAAGCGAAAGCCACGTGGAAGTTGGGAACGATCGCCGGAGCGCAAGTTGCGGAAATTCGCGCGAACGGTTTGAGCGGCTCGCCGAACTTGTGTACTGCCACAGCGCAGGCCGCCGCGCCATCGACATTGAGCGCCGCGAGCGGCAACGGGCAAATTGTTTCGATCAACAAAGCTGGGCCCGGCCCGCTTGTCGCGCTGCTCGTCGACAAATATAACAATCCCAATTCGAGCCAATCGGTGGTGTTCACGATCACTTCCGGCGGCGGCTCTTTTCTCAATGGCTCAACTCCCGCCGGGCAAGTTTTTCAAACGCTCACTGATTTGGCCGGGCAGGCGCGCGCCAACGTGATGGCGAGCGGCGTCTATGGCGACACTACTCAAATCACCGCGCAGTGGACGAGCAGCAACGGCGCGACGACGTTGATCGCGAATTTTTTTGTCGTGGCCGCCGCGCCGGATTCGCTGCTGGCGGTCGCTGGCGACAATCAAACGGCCGCAAGGCAAACGGCCCTGCCTGAGAGTTTGGCCGTGCAAATTCTCGACGCGGCAACCACGCCGGTGAAAAATCACGCGGTGACTTTTCGCGTGCTTTCAGGCGGCGGAACTTTGCTGAATGGGTTGTCGCAAGTGAATGTCAACACCGACAATAATGGTTACGCCAAAATGAAATGGACGCTGGGCCGCGCCGTCGGGTTGCAAGAAGTCGAAGCAACTGCCGCATTCAACAACAAAAATCTGCGCAACGCGCCGTTCATTTTTAAAGCGACGGCATTCGTCCCCACGGGAGTGGAAGAAAAATCGGCGGCAGTTCCGCAGCAGTTTGCATTGCACCAAAATTTTCCGAATCCATTTAATCCGGAAACGGCGATTCATTTTGATATGCCGGAAGCCGGGGCGGTGAATTTGATCGTGTACGATATGACCGGTCGGCGAGTGCGGCAATTGCTGGCTGGACAAATGCCGGCGGGATCGCATCGCGTGATTTGGAATGGCCGGAACGATTTCGGCCCCTTGTCGGAATCAGGCGTTTATTTTCTCGTGTTGCGCGCCCAGCTCGACCGCGCAGCGGGTGAATCGACGGCGATGCGGAAAGTGATTTTGATGAAGTAAAATCCGGGGCTGGCCGCTCACTTAAAGTGAATGAATTGCAGAATATTTTGTGCTTAAGAAAGTCGCCGGTCAGTGACTTTCCAAACACGACCGGAGATGAAAAACGTCATGAGCGAAACGTGTTATTCACGTTTTATGCATGACGTTTTTTATTCTTGATGAGACGAATGACGCTACGATTTTCCGCGGCGGAGCTTGCCTAATTCTTCCCGCAAACGCGCAAGCTCCGTTTCCGCCGTTTGCCGCGCGGACAACTCGCGAGCCGCCTGGGTTTCCGCTGCTCGCCGCGCCGCTTCGGATTCCTCATGTGTCAGCAAACGTTGGCCGGTTTGGGAATCATACAACCGCAGCCGTTGGCGCTCGACGACTAAATCCAACCCCAAAACTTCGCTCGGCAAGCGCGCTCCCAGCATCGGCACGTATTCGCCGCCTTGCAGGAGAAAGCCGCGCAACTGCCCGCTCAATAATTCAGCAGTCGGATCGAATAAAAAATATTCCTGCACGCCCAAATCGGCGTAGAGGACGCGCTTGTTGCCAAAATCTTCCAATTTTGTATTGTTGGAAACCAGCTCGATCACGACGTCGGGCGATTTTTTCTCGGCATCCAAATTATAGTAACGCCGGTCTTTTTTCTCGATGCCGCGCGCGACGAAAATATCGGGAGCGACAGACCGCAATTCGCCGCCGGCATCGTGAAAATGAAGAAAGATATTGCCGGTAACGTAAACGTCGGGAGTTTGACGAAAATACTCTTTCAAGGCATCGAGCAAATCAATCATTTGATCGCGATGCGCATCGGTTTCGGCCATGGGTTTCCCATCCGATTCTGGAAGGAGTTTTTTTATATAGGGAAATTTTGTATAGTATTCGGGAGCAATTGCGGTTGCCATGATTTGCCTCGGGGCAATCAAGCCCAATCAATACGTGATCGTCAAAATTTATGTTCAAAATATAATTATATTTTCCTTCAGAGTCAAGCGCGAAATCCTTGCGCCTCTCGGCGTATTTTCTTTTTCAAAAATGCGCAACCTTACACCCCCCCAAGCCGATTTGAACAAGCGAGCTTCGATAGGATTGATTTTTCGCGTGTCTTACAGTCCTTTGTTACTTTTGTTCAATCTTGAAACAGCCTGTCCAAATCAAAGACAATCTCAGGAGATATGTGACTGCTTTGTGATCAACTAAGTGCAGCAAATCTTCGCAGTTCCGGCTTTCCATATTTCTCGCCGTCGCTGGCATATCGTTTGCTTTTTTCACGATACGATGTTTTTTTATTTGGTTATTGATGAAATTTTTGGCTGGTACGTTTGCAGTTGTGGCTGGAGGCTAACTTCAAACTCATGGAGGAGATTCTGCCTGCCTGGTTGTTCCTCTTGCGACTCATCACCTCAAAACGGTGGGCCAATCTCTCGATCATTCTAAGGTTTCCTTAATTTTACTGGAGTGCAATAACGTGAAAGCGCAACGATCTTTCCTGTGGAATTGTTTGCTGTGCGTTGGGCTGGCGAATGCCGCGCTGCCCGCGAACGCGGCGGCGCAGATTCGCATGATGCCGCTCGGCAATTCGATCACCGATGGCGACGGTTCGTCGAACGACGGCGGTTACCGTTTTCATCTGCACAGCACGCTGACGAATGCGAGCATTGCCTTCGACTTCGTCGGCTCGCTGCAAAGCGGCAGCGGCTTTCCGGACACGGATCACGAAGGCCACGGCGGTTTTCGCGCCGATCAGCTCGCAGTGCAAACGTATTTGACGAATCATCCGGCGGCCGTGGTTTTTCTCGAGATTGGCACCAACGATATTTCGGCCAACGAGAGCGCGACGCAGGTGAAGAACGACATCGAAACCGTCGTCGAGGCGATTCATGGTTTTGACGCGAAGATTGAAATTTATCTTGGCACGGTGATTCCGCGCAACGACAATGCGGCCAAGCAGGCGACGACCGATGCGCTCAACGCGCTGCTGCCGGGTCTGGTCAGCGCCAAATCTTCGGCGGGATACAAAATCTTTTTGGTCGATCATGCCGCGCGATTTCTGGCCAATTCGAATTGGGCCGCCGAGCTGATGAGCGACAATTTGCACCCGAACGACGCCGGCTACAATTTGATGGCGCAGGAATGGTTTGCGAGTTATGTGACCAACACCGGCTCGACGGTGACGCAATTTTCAGACGATTTCAACACCGGCGTTCTAAGCTCGTCTTGGGTAACGCATCCGGCTTACAAAGTGCAAAACGACGAATTGGTCAATACTTCCTCGACGGACGCGTTTGACAATTTCATCGCCGCCCCGAATGTGATCGCCAACGCCAATGTGTTGGAATTTAAATACGGCGCGCAATCGGATTTTATCGGCCGCGCTTATACCGGCGCCGCGTTGATGTTGGATGCGGCCTCGACGACGGCGAACGGCTATCTGATTTTTCATAATTCCGAATTTAAAATGGTGCGCTTGTACAACGTCGTCAACGGCGTTCCCGGCGCCAAATTGGCCGAGGCCGCGACGAAAGCGCCCGACCCGGACGCCGGCCACACGTTTCGCGTCGAATGGAACACCGACAACGACGGCCACCATTTTTGCGTTTATATCAACGGCGTGCTCGACGCCTGTCTCGACGATCCGAACAAATTGCAAGGCAACGCCGCGCAGCTCTATGCCGGCGTGATGATCAACGGCAATTCGAATAACGCGATCGACGATTTTTATACCGCCAAAAACAGCGACGCCACCCCGCCGGCGGCGGTGAATGATTTGAAAGTGATTGACGTCACTGCATTGAGCGTGACGCTCGAATGGACCGCGCCGGGCGACGACGACGACACCGGCACGGCGAGAAGCTATAATTTGCGTTACTCCACCTCGCCAATTACTTCGAACAATTTTAACAACGCGACGCCGGTGCTGAATGTTCCGGCGCCATCGGCGGCGGGAACCAAACAAAGTTTTTCCGTCAGCGGCTTGAACAGCGGCACGACGTATTATTTCGCGCTGAAAACCACCGACGAATTCGGCAATGTTTCAAATCTCTCCAATGTCGTTTCCGGCACGACGACTTCTCTGACTTCATTCACCGACAATTTCAATCGCCCGGGGCCGGGACTTGGCTCGCAATGGTCGACCGAGCCGGACATGCAAATCGTCAAAGGCACGGTGCAGAATAAAGCGGCCGCGGATATTTGGAGCGCGGCGATTTACAAAACCGTAAAAAATCCGGTGGCGGTAAATTTTAAATGGGGACCAAAAGCAACGACGTACGGCACCAACTGGTGCGGCTTGCTGGTGATGGCGAACGGCACGACGACGAGTTCGGTCGATGGCTACATGATACAACGCTACGATGAAGGCGGCAAAACGCGCTTGTGGCGCGTGTCCAACGGCCAATTCACCGGCGTCATCGACGAAGGCAACTCGCTCGCTCCCGATCCCAAAGCCGGTTCGGAAATGAAAGTCGTCATGCGCTCCGACAACGGCGGCCATCATTTCGATGTTTTTATCAACGACGTTTTCGATCGCGTGCTCACCGATCCGCAGAAACTGGAAGGCAACGCCAACCCGCTTTACTCCGGTTTTTTTGTCGAGAGCACGCTCGATTCGTTGAATGCGATTGATAGTTTCACCGCCGGCGCTTTGCCCGCGCTGCCGGGCGCGCTCGTCAAAGAATCCGGCGACAATCAAGCCAAACCCGTCGGCCAACCGCTGCCGCAGCCGTTGGTCGTGACGCTGCTCGATCAGAACGGCAATCCGTTGCCGGGCATGATCGTCAATTTTGTCGTCACTTCCGGCAGCGCGACGGTGAATAACCCTCCGGCTGCGGATGACAATATTCGCCTCGAAGCCGAGCATGCGCAAATTTCCTCGCCGATTGAAACGCGCAGCGATCCCGATGCCGCGAATGGAAAATATATCGTCTATCCCGTCGGCCAATCGGTCGATGCTTCCGCTACGTTTACGTTTGTGATCAATCAGTCCGGCAACTATCGGGTTTGGACGCGCAGCTTGAAAACCGGATCGCAGCCGGGGAGTTGGACCATCAGCGTCGACGGCGGAACGGATTTCGTCTACGACGTTTTTCAAGGCAGCACGAGCGGCGCGTGGACGTGGGATTTATTGTCCGAGCGCCGCAGCAACGGCTCGCAGCTCGATCCGAGAATTTTGAATCTTTCCGCGGGAACGCACACCATCGAATTTAAAGCGCGCTGGGAAGACACCAAACTTGATAAAATTCTCCTCACCGATGACAGCGGTTACACGCCGAGTGGAAAAGAAGAAGTCGGCTACATTACTGATGCGAATGGCGTGGCTTCCGCCAACGTCACGTTGGGCACGACGATTGGCAAGGTTCTGATTCAAGCGACGCACGGCAATTTGGCGCCGGCGATTTTCACGGCGACGGCGACGATTGGCGCGGCGAACAGTTTGGCGCTCGTGAGCGGCTCGGGACAATCCGGCCCGGCCGGCATTGTGCTGCCGCAGCCGTTGAAAGTGAAAGTCACGGATCAATTTGGCAATCCGATCGCGAACAAACAAGTGAGTTGGTTGGTTGCGCAGGGCAACGGCCAGTTGAATAATTTTGTCGGCACGAGCGACACGACCGGCATGGCGACGACGACGTTTGCGCCGGGCAATCGCAACGCCAGCAATAAAATTTTGGCGCTCGCGACGTACGCCGATAAGCCGGTTGAATTTAGCGCGACGACGTCTTCCGGCGTTGCCGAGGCGATGAACGTGATTTCCGGCAACAATCAAAGCGGTACAGTCGGCGCGAAGCTCGCCGCTCCACTCATCGTGAAAATGGTTGACGCCTCTAACAAAAGCGTTGCCAATTATCCGGTTGAAATCAGCGTCACGCGCGGCGGCGGCTCGATTGCGCCCGCGAATCCCGCGCGCAACGGCGGCTTTGAAACTGCCAGCGGCAATTTGCCGGCGAACTGGAATTTGGATGGCGGCGCGACGTCGAGCGAAGTGACGTTGTCGAATGACGCGCACGGCGGCGCAAAAAGTTTGCAAGTGAATGCGACGCGCAGCGGCGTCGGCGTTTCGCAAAATTTGGCGCTCGAAGCAAATACGAGTTATACGTTTTCATTTTGGATCAAAGTCAAACGCGGCGCGGCCCGCGTCACCGTGCGCACGAATGATAACAACGGCAATTTGGTTGAAAAAGAAATTGACGTGACGCTCGCCGCGTCGGACAGCGCATGGCAGCAGCATATGCTTCTCGCGCAAAACGGCGCCGCCGGCACGCGCCAGTTGTTTTTCAAAACCAGCGGGTCGGCAGAATTTCTCGTTGACGACGTCAAAGTTTTGCCGAACACGGGCAGCGATGGCCAGCTCGCGCTCGCGTGGACTTTGGGCGATACCGCGATGGCGCAGAAAGTTGTCGTGAATGACGGCGCGGTAATCGACAATCGCGGCACGCTGAAAGGATTTCCGTTTGCGTTTACCGCAAATGCGAAAGCCGGCGCGCCGAAAACTTTGGCGGAAGTCAGCGGCAACGGTCAGATTGGCTCCGCCGGTCAATTGTTGCGGGCGCCATTTGTGGTGAAAGTAAAAGATAATTTTGGCAATGGCGTTGAAAAAATCAACGTGACATTTACCGCCGCGGTTGGCAATGGACAATTTAATGGACAGTCTACGCTCGTCGTGCCGACTGATTCCACCGGTTCGGCGAAAGCAGTTCTGACCATGGGCCCGACGCCGGGCGCGACGAATACGGTTGTGGCAACAGCCCAGGGATTGGCCGGCCTTTCGGTTACATTCAATGCCATCGCCGCGATTCCAAGCCAAGCGCAGAAAGTCGCCGGCGCCGCGCAAGGCTCGGCGGGTTATCCGGTCGGCACGCCGCTCACCGTGCGCGTGACGGATAATAGCGGCAATCGTATCGGCGGTTTTCCGGCCGTGTTTGCCGTGCAAGATGGCGGCGGCAATATCGACGGACAAACTATTGCGACGATTCTGACGGATATTGATGGCGAGGCCAAAGCCTTTCTCGTGCTCGGGCCGAATCCCAACGCGCAAAATAAAGTTTTGGCAACGGCAACGAATAATGGCCAGCCGTTGCAAGGTTCGGGAATTAATTTTACCGTGACGGCGGCGAAGCTCAAAGATTTGTTGCTCGCTGCCGGCAGCGAGCAAACCGGCATCGCCGGCGAGGCTTTGCCCAAAACGCTCAAAGCGAAAATTCAAGACGAGCTGGGCAATGGCATCAAAGGGCAAAACGTAACATTCACTGTAACTGCCGGCGATGGAAAACTTGCCGGTAATGTGAATACAAAAACGATTCGCACGGACAGCATCGGTGTTGCAACGGTGGGTTTGACGCTCGGTCCGAAACCAGGACAGAACAACAATCAAGTTCGCGCCGAAACCAGTCCCGCCTTGAATGGCTCGCCGTTGACGTTTGTCGCCAGCGCGAAAGTCGGCCCGCCGGCGGCGCTCAAAGAAATTTCCGGTGACAGCCTCTCCGGCGTCGCGAACAATCCGTTACCGGCGCCGTTCATCACGCAGGTGACGGATAAAGTTGGAAACGGTTTGCCGAATGTCTCCGTCATTTTCACCGTGAAGAGCGGCGGCGGCAGTTTCAACGGCGTGACGAAAGACACCGTCATCACGGATCAAAATGGCAACGCGCAGATCACGCTCGCGGTCGGCAGCGCGATCGGGCGTTATAACAACGTCGTGGAAGCGCGCGCTTTTAATGGTTCATTAGAAGTGGCCAACTCGCCGATGATTTTTGTTGCGTCGTCGACATTGAGCAGCGCGCGTTTGATCACGCTGCAATCCGGCAATCGCCAATTCGGCAAAGCCGGTTTGCCGTTGGCGAACCCATTTACGATAAAAATTCTCGACCGCAACAACAATCCGGTCGCGACGCATCCGGTGCATTTTCGCGTAGTGGCCGGCGGCGGTGTGTTTGCGAATGGCAAGCCCGACACGACAGTCAACACCAACGCCAGTGGTTTGGCGCACGCGGTGATGACGCTCGGCGGCTCGGTGCAGCCGGACAGCCAAATCGTTTTTGCAACTTCGAACGACGGCGTCGATCAATTGCAAAATTCGCCGATCGGTTTTGTCGCGTATGCCGCGCCGGGTTTGCCGAGCGGAACGGCGAGTTATGTCGCGGCTACGGGCCCGGTTCCGGCTGACGGTGTGAACCAAAGCAACATCAAAGTTTTTGTGCGCGATCTTTTTAGCAATGCCGTGCCGAATGTCGGCGTGACGATTCAAGTTTCCGGCGAATCGAAAACTTTTCCAACCGTCAACACCGACGCGCAAGGCAGCGCCGAATTTAAATTGGCGACGACGCGCGCCGGGCGCAAAACAATTTCGCTGAAAATCAATGGCAGCGTCATCGGCCGCAGCGCGAGTGTGATCTTCACGCCGCTGGCCGCGGAACAAATCAACATGGTCGACGGCCAGGCGCAAACCGGCAACGTCAACACCGCGCTGCCGAAAATTTTGGCCGTGAACGTGCTCGACAAATTTAATAACAGCGTTCCGAATCATCCGGTTGAATTTGTCATCGCAGCCGGCAATGGACGTTTGCTCAAACCATCGCCGATTCTCACCGATTCGACGGGCGTGGCGAATGTGACCTATGTGCTCGGCCCCACGCCGGGTGAGAATCGCCTCAGCGCGGCGTCGAATGGTTTGTCCAATTCTCCGATCACCTTTGTTGCGACCGCGACGAATGCGAGCGCGGCGAATTTGGAATACGCCGGCGGCAACAATCAACAAGCGGTTGCGGGTCGAATTTTGCCGCAGCCACTCGCGGTCAAAGTGACGGACGCAAACAAACGTGCGGTATATAATGTTTCCGTAAATTTCGCAGTGAATTTTGGCGGCGGCAGCGTGAATGGTCGCGGCAGCATCAGCGTGCGCACCGATGAATACGGCGAAGCGCGCGCCAATTGGCAGCTCGGTTCGACGGCCGGCGTCAACACCGTTCGCGCGGCAGTTCCCAGTTTGGCCGGTTCGCCGATTGATTTTCAAGCCATCGCGGCTTCGGGCACTGCGACGGCGCTGGTTTCATTTAGCGGCGACGGCGCTTCCGGTCAAGTCAATCAAGAATTGCCGGCGCCACTCACGGTGCGCGTCAACGATGCGAATGGCAATGGCGCCGATGGCGTGCATGTTTTCTTTGAGCTGATTCAAGGCAGCGGCGCGCTTACCGGCGGAATTGGCAATGCGACGACGCGCGACGTGACGACGGCAAGCGGCGGTTTTGCCGCAAGCAAAATCACGTTTGGCGCGGAAGTCGGTGCTCGCAAAATTCGCCTCACGGCGTTGAGCGCCTCCGACTCGCCGCTCAGCGGCTCGCCGTTGACGTTCACCGTGTTTGGCCGCGCCGGCGCGGTTAAAACCATCGAAGCGATTAGCCGCACCAACAACCAGCGCGGCACTGCCAACAAGCCGTTGAATTTCCCGCTGCAAGTTATCGCGTACGACAATCAACGCAATCCGGTTGAAGGCGCGCAAATTAATTTTGCGGTGACGCAGAATACCGGCTTCTTCACGGGCGGCGCGTTGAATGCGTTGGTATTGACCAACAGCAAAGGCATCGCGGCAATCGAATGGACGATCAAAGGCGGCGCCAACAAAGTGCAGGCCGGCGCCGCGGGCTCGTCGATGCCGCCGATCACGTTCGACGCCACCGGCGTGACGAACAACAATTTCCCGATTTTTGCCGTCACCCCGAATCAGCAAAAACGCGAAGGCGAACGGATTGAGTTCGTCTTGAGCGCGACCGATGGGGACAACGATCCGATTCGCTACGGCGCGAAAAATCTGCCGCTCGGCGCCGTGTTCGATTCGCTCGGCACGCGCATCTTCACGTGGCAAACCGATCAAAACAGCGCCGGCCAATACGAAGTGAGTTTTCTCGCGTATGATTCGCGCGGCGGCGTTGACGAAGAAGTTGTCGTCATCGACGTGATGAATCGCAATCAATTGCCGGTGATCACGAGCCGCGTTCCGGTTGGCAATCGCCCGGGGCGGCCGGATACCACATTGCTGCAACCGGGCACTTTGTTGCGGATGAAAGTCGTCGCGCAAGATCCGGACGGCGATGCCTTGAGTTATCGTTGGTACGTCAACGGCAAATTCGCCGGCTTGATTTTCGATACGTTTGATTTTCGCGGCGAATTGGCATGGAACACCGTTGAAGCGTTGGTGTTCGACCTCGAAGACACCGTGCGCACGGTGTGGAGCATCAAAGTGCCGGTCGAATTATCGAGTTTTACCGCGTCAGTCGGTGACGGCCCCGGCGTAACGTTGAATTGGAAAACCGGCAGCGAGATCAACAATGTTGGTTTCAACGTTCTGCGCGGCCGGAGCCAAAGCGGAAATTATGCCAAATTGAACGACAAACTCATTCCGGCGAATCGCGAAGGCAACTACAGCTTTGTCGATGCAGCGGCGGAAGCGGGCGCACGATATTATTATAAATTGGAAGCTATCGACACGCGCGGCAACGTTACCACGCACGGGCCGATCGTCGTGGAAGCCGCGACTCCGAAGACGTTCGAGTTGAGCCAGAATTATCCGAACCCGTTCAATCCGGCGACGCAGATTCATTATCAATTGCCGCAAGCGGTGCAGGTGAGTTTGACGATTTACAATATGCTCGGCCAGGAAGTGCGCAAGTTGGTCAACGCGCAACAACCGGCCGGTTATCACACCGCCATTTGGGATGGCCGCGACAACGCCGGCCGGCCTGTTCCAACGGGCATTTATCACTATCGTTTGCAGGCGGGAAGTTTTACGATGACGAAGAAGATGCTGATGGCGAAGTAAAGTAGATGGGTTTTATCAAATAAAAAGCGCCTTGATGATCGATCGGGGCGCTTTTTATTTTTTTAAAATAAACAAAGTTAAGCGGGTGCGTTAACACCGGCGTGTGCGGCGGCGCGACTTCACAATCGTTCGGATTAAAAATCATGCCGCCGTCGCGCCGTCCGCACCACGCAATGTTATCGGGCCGCGTCGCCTTTCATCACGAATTCTGTCTGTATTAATTCACAACGTTATGTTTTCACTGAGTCTTGTTTGGCGACTTCGACGCGAATCGGTTTGCGTTTCCACGCTGGATTTTCCACAGTACCGTGAGCGGAGCTGAATATTCAACTCCGCTTTTGGGGCAATAAGTTAATTCACAGCGAAGCCCGTATATTGCCGTTTATAAGGCGCGTGAAAGGCCAGCACAATATCATCTTTGGGCACACCAAACGCCACTAAATCATTGGCAATGCCTTTTTCTGTGCCATCGTGCTGTATCCAAATCTTTTCACCTTTTATATCAACATGTAACACGCAACCGCGAATACGTTGGTGGTTATGCCAACCTACATTAAACAATTGATAGTGATCATGTTCAGTATCAAAAATAGTTTTAACTTCGATGTCTCCAAAAGAGGGCTTATAATTTCCATACTCCTTGATCAATTGCTGAACGTAGGTTCTGTACTGTTCTAATTTTGCCATTGGACAATCACCTCCTTATTAGCATCATAAATGAGTAGCTTTAGTTCATGGCGCTTGATTACTATTTGGCCAAATGGAAGCATGAAGAACTCTTTGTAAGTATCAAGCGGAACGGCTAAATACAAAGTGCGTGTAGGCTCTTGCTCTTCTAAACCCAAACGATAATTCAAAAATTGACCTAAGGCCTTGTGAAATTCAGAAATGATTGAGGTGCCAATAAAACTTTTAACCTCAACAGCTATTTGTTGCCCATCTTTCTCGGCGGCGACTATTTTTTCTGCTCCTAAATCAACATACATATCAACGCCGCCAAAATGGATGAAAAGGTGGTGATGCGTAATTTTCCATCCGTCTTTCACTAAAGCGTTTTCTACAGCATCGTGAAAAGCATCTCTTTCCGGCATTTTATTTTGCCTGCGATTCTTTAGGTTTCACAACATTGACCGTATTTTCTCATCGCCTATTTAAATATAACCTGCGCGACTTTCAGCCGCAACCGCTATTTTTTGATACTCTCCCAACTCACGATTTGTTCAGGCG
>Ga0247727_10002303_pt1 | contig 43980 bp, 39 predicted proteins | sample WisWelCaveWW1625_FD_202498 | JGI IMG/M metagenome (GOLD analysis project Ga0247727, IMG submission 202498) | Biofilm microbial communities from Wishing Well Cave, Virginia, United States - WW16-25 | ecosystem: Environmental > Aquatic > Deep subsurface > Groundwater > Cave microbial mat | place...
CCTCCGTGTCGCCCGCGCCCCGGGCTCGGACGCCGGTCGAACGACGCGCGCGGAAGCGCGCATCTCCTCGGGCCTACGGCCCGCACCCCGTTGCCTCGGGCGTGCATTGCCGAGGTCGGGACGTGAGCCCGAAAATCGACGCGCGCGGAAGCGCGCATCTCCTCGGGCCTACGGCCCGCACCCCGTTGCCTCGGGCGTGCATTGCCGAGGTCGGGACGTGAACCCGCCTCCGTGTCGCCCGCGCCCCGGGCTCGGACGCCGGTCGAACGACGCGCGCGGAAGCGCGCATCTCCTCGGGCCTACGGCCCGCACCCCGTTGCCTCGGGCGTGCATTGCCGAGGTCGGGACGTGAAACTTCCGGCGGGGTTCCCGGTCCTCGACGCCGACCTGATCGCCGCGCTGTATGCGGCGCTCGGAGACCTCGGCGCGAGCGCGGGGGGCGACGCCGGCGCCCTCGCACGATTGCCGCGCTCTGCGGAGGAGCGCCTGGCGCTCGCCTGCGAAGCGTCTCGTTTCGACCCGAGGCTCCTCGGAGTGGTCGTGGATCTCGTCGGCCGATCCTGGCGAGCGTTCGATCCCGTCCGGCTTCGCGCGGCGCTCCGCGCGATTCCCTCCCCGGCGACCTTCGGCGTGGTCGCGGAGTTCGCCCTGCACCTGCCGCAGGACGAGGATCGGGCAGGATTCCTTTCCTTTCTCACCCTCGGGCTGCGCCCGGCTGCGCCGCAGCTCTTCTTCGTCGGCTTGTACGCCCCAGGGGGGCGTCTGATGCGGGCTGCCGCCGACCGTGCCCGCAGCGAGTATGAAAGGTGGGGCTATCTCGCGCGCGAGGTGCCGTACCCGAAGGACTCGCCGAGGCGGCGACTTCGAGGGTACTCGCCGCGCGTGAGAAGGACGATCCTCCATGGCCTGCTGTCGACCGGACGCCCGGTACGCATGGCCGAGTACCTCGACTCGGTGGAGCGGACGATCACTCGCCAGCAGGCGCTCGTCGACCTCTGTGCTGTCCCGGGGCTCCTGCGCCGAGGGCACGGCCGAGGCGCCAGATTCCGGCTGGGCTGAAATTCGTGCGGGGTGGGGATTTCTTGCACCAACCTCTTGCGCATGCCCCCGGTTTCTGGCAACGATCCGGATCCAGGAGGTCTCCGATGCGCTCGATGCTCACCCTGATCGCTCTCTCCTTCTCCATGGCCGGCTGTTCCTGCGGCGGACCGGGTGACACCGGCGGAGGCCCTGGCGACGACGATGATGTCGGCGAGTGCTCCGACGTCGACAACGATGGCTACGGCGCCGGCGCCGGCTGCGACGGCCCCGACTGCGACGACGGCAACCCGGAGGTGTGGACGGACGACCAGTGCCAGGCGCTGTGCGACGAGGATCCGCATTCGACGGGCTGCGACTGCGACCAGGCCGCCTTCCCCGAGCCGGAGATCTGCTACCAGGGCCCGGCCGAGACGCTCGGCGTAGGTCCCTGCCGCGCGGGTCTGCGGACGTGCGACGACGGGAGCTGGTCGATCTGCGAGGGGCAGCAGATCCCCTCCGACGAGATCTGCGACGAGCTCGACAACGACTGCGACACGGAGACCGACGAGGGCGTCACCAACGAGTGCGGCACCTGCGGCGCGGCCTGCGAGGAAGCGTGCGTCGGCGCGGGCGAGGGCTGCGAGGGCTTCGACATCGACAACGAGGGCGACAACGTCGAGGGCTGCGAGGGTCTTCCCCCCGAAGAGTGCGTCACGCTGGGCGGCCGGACGATCTCGCTGCACGTGATCTGGATCGCGAACTCGTCGCAGGGCACCGTCAGCAGGATCGACACGCGGACGCGTGAGGAAGAGGGGCGCTACTACACGAGCCCGCTCCTCCCCGCATCGTCGGCCTCCCCGTCGCGCACGAGCGTCGACTACCTGGGCGACGTGGTCGTCGGCAACCGAGCCTTCGGACAGCAGGCGTCCGTCACGCGGATCGCCTCCGAGGACTGCCCGGCGGGCGACACCTCGACGGGCGCCGGCGACATCCTCGACTGGGGCGACGACGCCTGCGTCCTGTGGAACTCGGACGTCGGCTGCGGCCCGGACGGCGGCGGCTGGGGCGTCGGGTGCGGCATCGCGCGCGCGGTCGCGGTCCAGGACCGCGTCGGTCTCGACGGCGTGCTCGAGGAGCGCGTCTGGGTCGGCATGTTCAACGAGCAGGGCTACTACGAGCTCGATCGGTCGGACGGCAGCGAGACGGGCGAGTTCGCGGACTGCTCGCCGTGCACGCCGTACGGCGCCGCGATCGACCGCGACGGGATCCTCTCCAGCGCGTGCCTGTCGCAGAACATGTGCCGGTTCGACACGAGCAACGTCGACGACGTCGAGGTTCTCGTGCAGCCCGGCTCGAACTACGGCATCACGGTCGACCAGGACGGCATCGTCTGGACCGGCGGATCCTGCACGAAGTACGACCCCGAGGCGGCGGAGTTCACGTCGATCGCCGGCTGCAGCGGAAACGGCGTCGGCGCGGACGGCAACGGCTACGTCTGGGTCGGCCAGTGCTGGGGCGGCGGCGGGTTCGGCGGCGGCGGCAGCATGTGCCGCATCGACGCCGAGACGCTCGAGGTCACGACCTCGGCGGCATCGAGCTTCGGCATCGGCGTCGACTTCGACGGGTTCATCTGGGGCGTCGGCTACTCGACGACCTACGTGGACATCGTCGACGGCAGCATGGACCCGGGCGCGGAAGACGTGGAGCGGGTCGAGCTCGGCCTGACCGGGCCGTACACCTACTCCGACATGACCGGCTATCAGCTCCGCAACGCGACCGACCCGCAAGGCAGCTACGCCCACGTCTTCGAGGGCTGCGACGGCGAGGACATGACCGGCTGGGAAGCGGTCACCTGGGAGGCGGTCACGCCGGAAGGCACGTCCATCCAGATCAGCGTCCGCCACGCGGACGACCTCGCCACGCTCGCGACCGAGGCATGGATCGTCGTCGGCTCGACGGTGGAGCTCGAGTCGCCGGCCGAGCTCGAGCCGGTCCTCGGCGTGGGCCCGCATGGCCGCTACCTGGAGGTCAAGTTCACCCTGTTCAGCGAGAGCCGCGAGAACCGGCCGATGCTGACCGACATGGGAGTCCAGTGGTCCTGTGACGTAATCATTGGGTAAGGGCTGCGGACGACGATACGGGGGCTGCGCCCGGTCTTCTCGGCGCAGCCATCCTCGGCGTACGAAAAAGTACGCCTGCGGTGTCTGCGCCTCCGAGGACTCGGGCTCGCTCCCCGTCTCGTCGCCCTCGCCTTGCTCCCGCGTAGGCTAGGCGTCGCGCCGAGGTTGCCCTGACGTACAATCCTCGGTGATGAGACTTCTGGGGCTCGGCGTCCTCGTTGTGTCTGCCTGTGCGGCGCCGGAGGTGGAGGTCGGGTTTCACGAGCTGGCGGTGGATGCGTTCTGCGACGTCGAGGTGCGGGGGATCGGGGCGGTGCCGGCGGAGACGGATTACCTGCCGCACGTGATCCAGTGCGAGAACGGCGGGGCGGACCTCGAGGCGCTCAAGGCCCAGGCGGTCTCGGCGCGCTCGTACATGTATTACAAGATGGAGACGTCGGGCTCGGTGGCGGACGGCACGAGCGACCAGGTCTACTCGTGCGGGGCGGACCCGCTACCCATCCACTACCAGGCGGTCGACGAGACGAGCGGCGAGGTCCTGCGCTACGCGGACGTGACGGTCTGCGCCTTCTTCGTGGCGGGAGCGGATCCGTCGGACCGCGGGACCTGCGTGTCGGTCGCCGGCGACTCCGACCCGACGGACACCGAGCAGTGGGTCACCTACAACGAGGGGAACTCGGGAGACTCGGTCGTCCAGACGCCGCTCGGCTGGGTCGATCCCGGCAACTTCCGCAACCGCGGGTGCCAGAGCCAGTGGGGCGCGCGCTGCCTCGACGAGCGCGGCGACCCGTACGACGACATCCTGCGTTTCTATTACGGCGACGACATCGGCATCGAACGCGCGATCGGTCCGTGCGTCCTGGACGACGAGCCGCCGCCTCCCGAATGCGAACCGGCCGCGGAGACCTGCAACTGCCTCGACGACGATTGCAACGACCTGATCGACGACGGGGCAGGTGCCTGCGAGTTCGTCTCGCGCCTCGTCGATTCGTCTTACCCGGCCCGTATCGGGCAGGGAGAGAGCGCCTGGGCCTGGGCGACTTTCAGGAACGAGGGGACCTTGCCGTGGCCCGTCGCCCAGGTCGCTCCCGGCGCGGACGGCGATCCCTCGCTGCTCGCCGAGCCCCTGGCGTTGCCTCACGACGTCGCCCCCGGCGAGTCCGTCCGCGTGGACCTGGCCCTCGAAGCGCCCGCGGACGCCGAGCTGGGGTTGCGCGAGTTCACCCTGCGGATCGGCCGGTTCGGCGACGACATCCAGGGGCCCTGCGAGGGCACGCCTTCAGTACAGCTGCTCATCGAGGTCGTCCGGCCCGGTGAGTCCGGCGCCGACGCCGACGTCGATGGAGACGCAGACGCAAGGGCGCGGGTCGAGGCCGGGTGCTCATGCAGGACGACGTCGACGCCCAGTGGTCCGCCGCTCGCGGCGGTCCTCGTCGGACTCACGGCGCTCGCGAGGCGCAGGCGGTGACCCTCGCCGTCGTTCTCCTCGCCGCCTGCGGCGACGGCGGCGGCGATCCGGCCTCCGTCTCCGTGGACCCCGACCGCGGGAGCGCGCGCGGGGGCGACGAGGTCCGGATCGAAGCGCCGGACCTGGGCGGCGCGACCCTCGTCCGGTTCGGCGAGATCGCGGCCGACTTCACCGTCGACGGAGGCGCGATCGTCGCGGTGACGCCGCGAGCGGCGGCGGGCATCGTCGACGTCGAGATCGAGACGCCGGAAGGGACGGTCTTCCTCGACGACGCGTTCGAGTTCGAGCCGCTCGACCTCGGCTGGGAGCTCGCGGACGGCGCCCTGCCGCCCGACGACAGCCGTAGCCGAGACGCGGAGGCGCTCGACGCCGACTCCGATGGCGACCTCGACGTGCTCGTCGTGGTCCGCGATGCGCCCCCGCGCTTGTACGTGAACGACGGCGCGGGAGCGTTCACCCTGGCGCCGCCGGAGGCCGTGCCCCTCGAGGCGGTCGACGCGCTCGGGCTCGCGGTGGGCGATGTCGACGGCGATGGCGACATGGACGCATACCTGCCCGTGTACGGCGGACAGGACCGGCTCCTGCTGGGAGACGGGGCCGGCGCATTCGTGGACGCGACCGCCGCGTGGCTGCCGGCGGACGCCGCGTTCGATCACGACGCGGCGCTGCACGACCTCGACGCCGACGGGGATCTGGACGTCGTCGTGGCGGTGCAGGCGCCGCCGGAGGGTGGCGTCCGTCAGGACCGGCTCTACGTCAATGTGGGGGGCCGCTTCGAGGATGCGACGGCGGCCGCGCTCCCGGCCGCGGACGACGCCACCGTGTCCGTGGCGATCGCGGACCTCGACGGGGACGGCGACCCGGACCTCGCGGCGTGCAACGACGAGACGGACTCGGTCGCCATTCGTTTGCTCCACAACGACGGCCGGGGCTACTTCTCGGATGCGCCAGCGGGTTCGATGCCCGTTCAAGCGACGGCCTGCAGGAGGATCGCGATCGGAGACCTCGACGGCGATCGCGACCTCGATCTGATTGCCGTCGGCACGGGGCAGGACCGCGCTTACGTGAACGACGGCATGGGGCGATTCCTGGACCGCACGGTGCTTCTCTTGCCCGTGGACGGGACGCGGGGAATCGGCGTCGCGATCCGCGACCTGGATCTCGACGGACACCCGGATCTGGCGATAGCGGTCTTCGACGGGCAGGACCGCCTCTATCTCGGCGGCGCGGACGGACGCGTGCGCGACGAGACCGTTCGCCTGCCAGAGGACGCGTCGCCGTCGATCGACGTCGTCGCGGCCGACTTCGACGGAGACGGCAACGACGACCTCCTGGTCACGACCGAGACGGGCGAGCCGGACCGGCTCCTGCGTGCGGTGCTCCGATGATCGGCTGCCTCCTCGTCCTTTCGGCCGCGTGTGCCGACCCGACCGAGACCGCCGCGCGCGAGGCCGTGTCCGAGATCGAGGAGATCTCGCCGCCCTCGGGGTCGACCGCAGGCGGGACCGAGGTAGAGATCCGTGGCGATCTGCTCGCCGAGACCGGCGCCGTCCGCCTCGGCGATGCGGAGGCGGAGGTCCTGGACCGTACCGACGCTCGGATCGTGGTCGTCGCGCCCCCGGGCGAGCCGGGAACGGTCGACGTGGTCGTCGAGGGACCGGACGGCGATCTGGTCGTCGAAGAGGGCTTCCGGTACGACGTGCCAGCGCCCCTCTGGGCGCCGGCAGAGGGCGCATTGCCCGCCGGCGAGCCGAACGCGCGAACGCCGCTCCTCGTCGACCTCGACGGCGACGGCGACCTCGACCTTTTCCTCGCGGTCAGGGGCGAGCCGTCGTGGGTCCTGGCGAACGACGGCGCGGGGACCTTCCTTCCGATCGCGCAGCCGGCCATGCCGATCGTCGACGCCCTCGACGCGGCCGCGGGCGATCTCGATGGAGACGGCGACGTCGACGTCTACGTCGCCGTGTTCAATCCGATCGAGGGAGGTGCGACCGGCAGGGACGTCGTCCTGTGGAACGACGGCTCCGGGGTCTTCGCCCCATCCACCGTAGAGCAGGCTGCGGAGATCGACGACAGGACGACGGGCGTCGCGCTCGGCGACGTGGACGGCGACGGCGACCTCGACGTCGCCACTGCCAACTGGCAGGCCGTGGAGGGTGGCGCGCCCGCGGGGGTGCGCCTCCTCGTCAACGACGGGGGGACGTTCGCCGATGCGACCTCGGGGCTCCCGTCCGATCAGACGATGACGTTCGGGGTCCTCCTCTTCGACGCCGACGGGGACGGCGATCTCGATCTGTACGGGGCGAGCGACGGAGCGGCGCCTCGCCTCCTTCTCGGCGACGGCTCCGGCGCCTTCGAGCCAGCGCCGGAGGGTGCGATGCCCGCCGATGCGCGCACGGGTCGCACCCCGGCGGCGCTCGACTTCGACGGGGACGGCGACGTCGACGTCGCGCTCGCGACGACCGGAGGCGGCCTGCACCTCTTCGAGAACGACGGATCCGGCCGTTTTCGCTACGCGACGGGCAAGCGAGCGAGCGGCATCGCCGGCCACTGCGAGCGCGTGACCGCCGCCGACGCGGACGGGGACGGCGACGTCGATCTGATCCTCGCGCGCTGGGACCTCACCGAGAACGTCTTCCTGCGCAACGACGGCGCGGGGCTCTTCTGGGACTGGCGATCGAGCCTCGGGGAGACCGGCGACGGGACGGACGTCGCGTTCGCAGCCGGCGATGTCGACTCGGACGGCGGTGTCGACCTCGTCCTCTCGCGCAGCGCCGCCCCGCCCCTGTTGCTGCTCCAGTCGGTGCAGTAGGCTCCGCTCCCCGTGCAGTACCTCGACTTCGAAAAGCCGCTCGTGGAGCTGGAGGACCAGATCGCCGAGCTGCGCAAGCTCGGCGCCGAGGGCGCGGACTTCTCGAACGAGATCGACAAGCTCGAAAGGCGCGCCCAGAAGCTGCAGCGGGAGATCTTCCACGAGCTGACGCCCTGGCAGAAGGTGCTGCTGTGCCGCCACCCGATGCGGCCGTACACGCTCGACTACGTCGAGCGCCTGTTCCCGGACTTCCTCGAGCTGCATGGAGACCGCGGCTTCGCGGATGACGCCGCGATCGTGGGCGGGCTCGCGACGTTCGACGGGCGCAGCGTCCTGGTCGTCGGCCACCAGAAGGGTCGCACGACGAAGGAGAACGTCCGGCGCAACTTCGCCATGCCCCAGCCGGAGGGATACCGCAAGGCGCGACGGCTCATGGAGATGGCGGCGCGATTCGGGCTTCCCATCCTGACGTTCGTGGACACGCCCGGCGCCTACCCCGGCATCGAGGCCGAGGAGCGGGGGCAGGCCGCGGCGATTGCCGAGAGCCTCGAGTCGATGGCCCGCCTCCCGGTCCCGATCGTGACGACGATCATCGGCGAGGGCGGTTCCGGGGGCGCGCTCGCCCTCGCCGTCGCCAACCGGGTGCTCATGCTCGAGCACTCGACATACTCGGTCATCTCGCCCGAGGGATGCGCGAGCATCCTGTGGAAGGATCAGGGCCAGGTCGAGACCGCCGCGACGCAGCTGCGCCTCACCGCGCAGGACCTGCACCGCTTCGGCATCATCGACGCGGTCCTCGAGGAGCCCGCCGGGGGCGCCCACCGGGACCTGGATGCGGCCGCGCGCGCGGTCGGAGAGGCGATTCGCGGATTCCTCGAGGTCCTCTCGCCCATGACGCCCGAGGCGCTCCGCCGGGACCGGTACGAGCGATTCCGACGCATGGGCGACTTCGACGTCGTTGACCGGAACGCCGACCGGAACGCCGGCCGGAACGCCGAAGAGAGAAACAAGAAATAGGCGTTTTCTTGACCCCCCCCGATCGGGCGCGGGACAATTCCGCCCACGGTGAGGACCCTCCGCGCAGGTGCGCTGCTGCCCACGTTTCTCCTCGCGTCCTGCGGGTCGAATCACGACCGCCTGGAGGCCGAGATGAACGCCCTGCGCGCGGAGGTGGCGGAAATGCGAGCCCGGGATCAAGATCGGAGCGAGCAGATCGAGCTCATGCAGAACCGCGTGCTCGTTTTGGAAGTGGGACCGGAAGTGGGGCCTTCGGGGCCGGAAGGCGTCGCCGTGGAGGCGGGGGACGATCCGCCGTCCCCGCAGCTGCGGGTAGTGACCCTCTCGCCCGAGCAGCAGGAGGCGATCGACGAGGGCCCGATCGAGGGCGACCTGCCCGAGATTCACGGCGTGGGGAGCCCGGGCCGTGCGGGACGCGAGAGGCGTCCTGCGCTCGCCCTTGCAGGCGCGCCGAGGCGGTCCGCGTTCGCACAGCCGATCGCTGCTCCGGGGCAATCCGCCGGACACGACTCGCTCGGCGTGATCCCCATGGACGGCGGCGCGTCCCCGCCCGCCGCGCCTGCGCCGCAGGTTCGCTCCGCCCTCGACGAGGCGGCCGAGCACGTCCGAGCCGGACGGCGCGACGAGGCGATCGCGCTGCTGCGCTCGTTCCTGCTGCAGACTCCGGGGCACGGCCAGGCCCCCGCCGCGCAGATGCTTCTCGCCGAGTACCTTGCGGGGGCGGGGCGGCACCTCGACGCCATCGGGGAGCTCGAGCGACTGCGGCGCCGCTTCCCGGGGCACCGCCCCGCGGACGCGATGCTCCAGACGGGCCTGGCGTACGCGGCGCTCGGCGACCGCGAGCGCGCCCGCGAGATCCTCTTCCAGGTCGTGGAGCGCCACCCGGGCACCGCCGCCGCCCGGCGGGCCACGGAGCGCGTCGCACAGCTCGAGGGCCGGCGGCAGGAGTCCAGACGATGAGAACCTTGCTGGTCCACGCGATGAGAACGCTCTCCTTCGCAGTCCTGGCAGTCCTGCCGGCGGCGCTCCTGTGCGTCGCCGGGGTCGCCTTCGCCCAGGAAGGGGCGGGCGAGGAGGAGGCGTATGACGACCCGCAGACGTACGGCCTGAGGGAGGCTGCGCGCGATCGGCGCGCCATCACGCTCGGGTCCGGCGAAGGCGGCGCCCGTCCGTCCGTCGTCCCCGACAGCCACCGGGTCGTGCGCGGGGACACCCTGTGGGACCTGTGCGAGTACTACTACAACAATCCATACCAGTGGCCGCGCGTCTGGTCGTTCAACCCCGAGGTCACGAACCCGCACTGGATATATCCGGGATTCAGCATGCGTCTGCGTCGCGGCGGGATGCAGCCCGCCCAGCAGGGCGGGATCGAGCGCGTGGGGCCGGTCGGGCGCGGCGCCCCCGACACGGTCTTCCTGCGCGACCGCGGGTTCCTCGACACCGCCCAGTACGGCTCGGCCGGGACGGTGGTCGGATCGCCCGAGGAGGCGATGCTCCTGACGATTTACGACGAGGTGTACGTCGAGTTCGAGGATCCGAGCGTGGTTCGCATCGGGCAGGAGTACTCGGTCTTCCAGCGAGTGCGTGGCGTGCCCAGCGAAGGGGGTGGGGACAGCGGCATCATCGTCGAGTTCATGGGCTCGATCCGCGTCGACACCTACGATGCGGAGCGCAAGCTCGCGCGCGGCGTCATCACCGAGGCGCTCAATCCCATCGAGCGCGGGCAGCGCGTGGCGCCGATCGAGCGGCGCTTCGACGTCGTGGCGCCCCTCCGGAACGACCGGGACCTGCTCGGCCGCGTGATGGCGGCCATGGACCCGCGCGAGGTGCTCGGAGAGCACCACCTGGTCTTCGTGGACAAGGGCGCGAACGACGGCGTCCGTCCCGGCAACCGGTTCTTCGTCGTGCGCCAGCGCGACGAGTTCCGCCGCAGCCTCGACGAGCCGGACGATCGCAGCGGCTATCCCTACGAGGTCATCGCCGAACTGAGAGTCGTGGAGGCGCGCGAGACCACGAGCACCTGTCTCGTCGTGCGCAGCACCCGCGAGGTGGACGTGGGCGATCGCGTGGAGATGCGCGTCGGGTACTGATCTCCTACGACGACAATCCACCGCAGAGTTCGCTGAGAACGCGGAGACGAGGAACCTCCGCGATCTCTGCGTACTCTGCGGTGAACCCACCGAGCAACCTTTCCCTCTCCCGACCGATAACCTCCCCCGTGATCGTCGTCGTGCGTGGCGAACCGGGGTATCCGGCGGCACTCGAGGCACTGCCCCGGCCACCTGAAAAGCTGTGGGTCGACGGGCAGTTACCTTCCGGGCCGCTGGTGTCGGTCGTCGGCACGCGCGCGCCAGACCGGGAGGGCCGCGCCTTCGCCAGGGAGCTCGGAGCGGCCCTCGCGAGGGCCGGTGCGGGCGTCCTGTCGGGCGGGGCGCTCGGGATCGATGCCGCAGCTCATCAGGGCGCGCTCGACGCGGCAGGAGGCACGGTGGCGGTCCTCGGGACGGGGATCGACGTCGCCTATCCGCGCGAGCACGCGGACCTGTACCGCGCGATCTCCAGGTCGGGCGCGCTCGTGTCCGAGCTGACCCCCGGCATGCCGCCACGACGCGCTCACTTCCCGGAGCGAAATCGGATCGTCGCGGCGCTCGGAGTTGCTACGATCGTCGTACAGGCGGGGTTTCGCAGCGGCGCGCTGTCGACCGCGGCGATCGCGCGGCGGCTCGGTCGCCCGGTGATCGCGGTGCCGTGGGGGCCGGGCCACCGCTGCGGCGAGGGCACCGGCCGTCTCGTCGAGGCCGGCGCGATCGCCGGTTGCAGCCTCGGCGGGATCCTCCGCGCGGCGGGCCTGCGCGAACGCGCCAATCGGTCGCCGATCGAGTCCGCATCGTCGCGCGAGCGGAGCGAGGAGGCGCGTACGATCCTCCGCGCACTCGACGACGGCCCGCTCTATCTCTCCGAGATTTCGGACGAAACGGGACTGCCCGCCGAGGTCGTGGTACGAACGATCTTGACGATGACCCTGGAGAGGCTAGTAGATGAGGTCGATTTCCAGCGCTTCGCTTGCCGAAGACCCTGACCCTTGGCCAAAAACCTGCTCATCGTCGAGTCGCCTGCGAAGGCGCGCACGATCAAGAAGTACGTGGGACGCGACTTCCTCGTACGCGCGTCGGTAGGGCACGTCAAGGATCTGCCGCGCAAGACGATCGGCGTCGACGTGAAGCACGGGTTCAAGCCCGAGTACGTGGTCATCGAGAAGAAGAAGAAGATCCTGGCCGACCTGAAGAAGGCGGCCGCCTCCGTGCAACGCATCTACCTGGCTCCTGACCCCGACCGCGAAGGCGAAGCGATCGCGTGGCACATCGCCAGCGAGATCCAGAACGGCGAGGAGGGCCGGATCTTCCGCGTCCTCCTCCACGAGATCACGAAGAAGGGAGTCCAGAAGGGCCTGGCGAACCCCGTTCCGCTCGACACCCACAAGTTCGAGGCGCAGCAGGCACGCCGCATCCTGGACCGGCTCGTCGGATACGAGGTCTCCCCCGTCCTGTGGAAGAAGATCCGGCGCGGGCTTTCCGCGGGACGCGTGCAGTCGGTGGCGGTCCGCCTCGTCGTCGAGCGCGAGCGCGAGATCCTCGCGTTCGTCCCGCAGGAGTACTGGATTCTCGCGTGCGATCTCGAGGGGCCGCAGCCGCCGCCCTTCACCGCCACGCTCTCGAAGGTCGACGGCGCGAAGGCCGAGGTGAGGACGGGCGGCGAGGCGGAAGCGATCGTCGGCGCGCTGCGCAAGGCGACGTGGCGCGTGGGGTCCGTGGAGCGCAAGGAGCGCCGGCGAAATCCGCCGCCTCCGTATGCGACGGCGAAGCTCCAGCAGGACGGGTCGCAGCGATTCGGGTTCGGCGCGAAGCGGACGATGCGCGCGGCGCAGTCCCTCTACGAGGGCGTCGAGCTCGGCGAAGAGGGCGCGCTCGGCCTGATCACCTACATGAGGACCGACTCGACCCGGATCAGCGACGACGCGATCGCGGAGGTCCGCGCGCTGATCCCCGAGAAGTACGGACCGGAGGCGCTTCCGGAGGAGCCGAGGATCTACAAGTCGAGGAAGGGGGCGCAGGACGCGCACGAGGCGATCCGGCCGACGTCGCTGGCCTATCCGCCGGAGAGGGTCGCGGCGTTTCTCGAGCCGGATCAGGTGAAGGTCTACACGATGGTCTGGCAGCGCTTCGTCGCAAGCCAGATGACGTCCGCCGTCTACGACGCAACGGGTGTCGACATCGTCGAAGAGAGCGGCCGGTACGTCCTGCGGGCGACCGGGCAGATCTTGAAGTCGCCAGGCTACCTGGCCGTGTACGGGGTGTCCGTCGACTCCGACGACGAGGGGGCCGAGGGAGAGGGCAAGCGCTTGCCCGAGCTCGCCGACGGCGATTCGCTGCGTCTGACCGGCGCCGGCGCGCGGGGCGACCAGAAGTTCACCCAGCCGCCGCCCCGCTTCACGGAGGGCACTCTCGTCAAGGAGATGGAGGAGAAGCGCATCGGCCGTCCCTCGACCTACGCGTCGATCCTATCGACGATCCAGGACCGCACGTACGTCGAGAAGATGGACGGCGGGAAGCTGCGGCCGACCGAGCTGGGGTTCATCGTGAACGACAAGCTCGTCCAGCACTTCCCCGAAATCCTCGACGTCGATTTCACCGCACAGATGGAGGAAGGGCTCGACCTCGTGGAGGAGGGCGAGAAGGACTGGAAGGCGCTGCTCAAGGCGTTCTACGGCCCCTTCCACGCGACGGTGGTGAAGGCCGACAAGGAGATGGAGATCGTCAAGGCCCGCGAGGAGCCGACCGAACACGTCTGCGAGAAGTGCGGCAAGCCCATGGTCCGCAAGTGGGGCCGCATGGGCACGTTCCTGGCCTGCAGCGGCTATCCCGATTGCCGAAACACCAAGCAGCTTCTGCGCAAGGACGACGGCTCGTACGAGATCGTGGAGCGGCCGACCGTCGATGTGACCTGCGCCGAGTGCGGCCGGCCGATGACGATCAAGCAGGGGCGCTTCGGCGAATTCCTCGCGTGCACCGGATATCCTGCGGACTGCAAGGCGACGCGCCCACTCCCGATTGGCGTGAACTGCCCGAAGTGCGGGTCCGAGGTCGTCAAGCGCACCAGCCGCAAGGGCAAGACTTTCTGGGGCTGCATCAGCTGGGCGAAGACCGCCTGCGACTTCGTCCTGTGGGACAAGCCGTCCGCCCAGCCGTGTCCGCAATGCGGCGCCAAGTTCCTCGTCCAGGTCGGCCGCAAGGTCGCCTCGGGCACGCGCTGCGTGACGGAGGGATGCGGGTACAAGAAGGCGACCGAGGAAGTGGAGGAGACGGCGGCAGCGACGGTTTAGCCAAGGGGGGGGACCCTCGGTCCGCGCGGCCATTCCCGAAGACCAACAGGAGACAGGCAACAGGCAACAGGCAACAGGAAATGAAGGCGGCCACGGGCGAGGCAGTTCATTTCCGGTTTCCTGTTTCCTGTTTCCTGTTTCCTGTTGCTTCTCCTCTCATCGTCACGACCGTCGCGCCCCATCCGCCCCTCTGCCCCCCCGCCAGCGCCCAGTGCTCGACGTCGTCCCGTTTCTCCAGGATCGAGTGCACGATTCGCCGGAGGGTTCCCGTTCCCTTTCCGTGGACGATCCGGATCTCGAGGATTCCCTTCGCGCGGCACTCGTCGAGGTAGGTCGAGACGAGCTCCTTCACCTCCTTCGGATCGAAGCTGTGCAGGTCGAGTGTCCCGTCGATGGGAAGGTCGACCACCTCGGGGATGTCGTCGTCCTCGGCCGTCACAGGAGTAGGATAGCGCGGTGAAAGCGACCGTGGTCGGCGCCGGGCTCGCAGGGTGCGAAGCCGCGTGGCAGCTCGCGCGGCGCGGCGTCCGCGTGACCCTCCACGAGATGAAGCCGCAGAAGCGCACGCCGGCGCAGACCGGCGACGGGCTCGCGGAGCTGGTCTGCTCGAACTCGCTTCGCGGGGCTGCGCTCACGAACGCCGTCGGGTGCCTCAAGGAAGAAATGCGCCGCGCGGGGTCGCTCGTGATCGCTTGTGCCGACCTTGCGCGCGTCCCCGCGGGTGGCGCGCTCGCGGTCGACCGGGATGCCTTCTCGGCGGCGATCACCGAGCGCATCCGCGCGAATCGGGCGATCGACGTCGTCCCCGGCGAGGCCCTTCGGATCCCGGACGACCGGCCGACCCTGCTTTGCACGGGCCCGCTCACCTCCGACGATCTCGCCGCCGACATCGCCGCGGCCGTGGGCGCGAAGCACCTCGCGTACTACGACGCGATCGCGCCCATCGTCGAAGCGGAGACCATCGATCGTGATCGCGTGTTCGCGGCGAGCCGATACGGCAAGGGCGATGGGGACGAATACCTCAACTGCCCGTTCGACGAGGCCGGCTACCTCGCGTTCGTTCACGCCTTGCGGGAGGCCGAGAAGGTCGTGCCGCGCGAGTTCGAGGCGACCCGCTACTTCGAGGGGTGCCTGCCCATCGAGGTGCTCGCCGAGCGGGGCGTGCAGACTCTCGCCTTCGGTCCCATGAAGCCCGTGGGACTGGTCGATCCGAAGAGCGGCCGGCGGCCGTACGCCGTCGTGCAACTCCGGCCCGAGGACCGCGCGCGGACGGCGTACAACCTCGTCGGTTTCCAGACCCGGATGAAGCACGGAGAGCAGGTCAGGATCCTGCGGACGATCCCGGGCCTCGAGCGCGCCGAGTTCCTTCGTCTAGGCTCCGTGCACCGCAACACCTTCCTCGACGCGCCGCGCGTTCTCGCCGAGAGGTTCGAGATGCGTGCGCGGCCGGGAGTCCATGCCGTGGGCCAGATCGCGGGCGTCGAGGGCTACGTCGAGTCCGCCGGGTGCGGCTTGCTTGCGGGGATCTTCGTCGCCGCACGGCTGCACGGTGAGGAGGCGCCGCTTCCCCCCCCCACCACGACGCTGGGAGGACTGCTCGAGCACCTGCGGCGTCCGGCGGCGTCGTTCCAGCCCTCGAACGTCACCTGGTCGCACGTCGTGCCACTCGCGGATCCACGCGTGAAGAAGCCCGAGAGGTTCGAACGGCTGGCCGAGCGCGCGCTCGCGGACGTCGACGCCTGGATCTCGTCATTGCCTCCTGCGGCAGAGCGAGCGGGAGAGGATGCCAATCCCGCCGACGTCACGGAGGCGCCGGTAGCGCTCGGCGCCGAGTGACTGCCGCATCAGCTGCGTCGAGGCCCTTCGTTCCTCCGACATCGTCGCGAAGAACGCCTCCGTGCTGACGGATCCCTCCGCGAACTCGAACATGAGACTGCGCTCGTTCTCGCGCAGCGGGCACACCGCGTCCGACAGCGCCTGCTGTTCGTCCTCCGTCACTCCGAGGTCCTCGATCAGGGCCTCGCGAACCTTCGTCGAGGCCTCGCGCCAGCGCGTGCGCTCGGCGTTGCGGTCGTCGGAAGAGTCCGCGGATACGGCTGGCTCTCCGCCGCCTGTCGAACCGCCTGTCGGGGGCGTGCCCGGCGGATCGTCGTCGTCCATGAGCGCGCCTGCAACGGCTCGTGCGGCCGTCGCGCGGACGGCGCGGATCTCGACGTCCTTGCGGACGAGCGCCTGCTTGCACTCCGCGAAGGTGCGCGGCTCGCCCGGTCCGCCGCCCTCGTCGTCGTCGTCGGCTCCCCGCTCGAGCGCTCGGCGGGGCTGGCGCCGCTCCGGCTCCCCCTCCTCGGCGACCGGCTCGGGCGGTGTGCCCATCGCCCAGACGGACAGTCCTCCGAAGAAGGCGCCGAATACCCCGCCGATGACGTACCGGATCAGCATGGCTCGAAGCTTAGCGCCGAAATGGCAGCCTGTCGGCCTTGCCGCTACGCTTCGGCCAGTGACCTGGGACGAGGCGCTGACGGCCTTCGACCGCTACCTCGAGTCCGAGCGCGCCGCCTCGCCTCGCACTCGAACCGCGTACGCGCGCGATCTCGCCGAGATCCAGGAGTTCGTCCGGACCGATCGCGCCGTCAGTTCACCCGGTCGCCTTGACGCAGACGATCTGCGTGCCTACCTTGCCGCGATGCATCGTCGACTGGCGCCGACGTCGATCGCGAGGAAGCTCGCGGCCGTGCGGAGCCTCTACCGGTTCCTGGTGCGGCGCGGCATGGCGAAGAGGAATCCTGCCACCGCGTTGCGATCTCCACGGACGCGGCGCCCTTTGCCACAGGTGCTCAGCGTCGACGACGCGTTCCGCGTGGTCGAGTCGACCGACGGCCCGCCGAGCCTGTCGATCCGGGACCGCGCGGTTCTCGAGCTCCTGTACGGAAGCGGGTTGCGCGTCTCGGAGCTCGCGGGGCTCGACCTGCGCGACACGGATCTCGACGCCGGCGTACTGCGCGTTCGCGGAAAGGGACGCAAGGAGCGGGAGGTCCCCATCGGGGAGATGGCGTCCGACGCGATCCGCCGCTGGCTGCCGGAGAGGCTCGGCCTGCGGAGGCCCGGATCGCCCGCATCGGACGACGACGCCCTGTTCCTCGGCCGCTACGGTCGGCGCCTCGGCGTGAGGCAAGTGCAGCACATGGTCGCGCGCAGGTCGCTTTCCGCGGCGGGGAGGCGCGTCGGGCCGCACGCCCTGCGGCACTCGTTCGCGACGCACCTGCTGGGAGACGGGGCCGACCTTCGCAGCATCCAGGAGATGCTCGGCCACGCGAGCCTCGCGACGACGGAGCGGTACACGCACGTCTCGATCGACAAGCTGATGGAGGTCTACGACCGGGCGCACCCGCTCGCGCGGGGCAGGGGATCGAAATGAGCTTCTCCTCGAGCCTGGCGCGCGTGCGATCGACGACCGTTCTCGCGGTGCGCCGCGCGGGGAAGGGCGCCATGGCAGCCGACGGCCAGGTCACCGTCGGGACCACGGTGGTCAAGGGCAAGGCGAGGAAGGTCCGGCGGCTTCACGAGGGCAAGGTCCTCGCGGGATTCGCCGGCTCGGGTGCCGACGCGGTGACGCTGTTCGATCGGCTCGAGGAGAAGCTCGGGGAGTTCTCCGGGAACCTGCCGCGCGCCGCGGTCGAGCTGGCGAGGGAGTGGCGCAGCGACCGTGTCCTGCGCCGCCTCGACGCGATGCTCGTCGCGATGGACCCCAAATCGATGTTCCTCCTGTCGGGGGCGGGCGACGTGATCGAGCCCGACGGGGAGGCGATCGCGATCGGATCCGGCGGCACCTATGCCGTCGCCGCCGCACGGGCGCTGCTCGGTCACACGGAGCTCTCGGCCCCGGAGATCGCGCGCGAGAGCCTGCGGATCGCGGCGGAGATCTGCATCTACACGAACGACGAGATCATCGTGGAGGAGCTGTGACACAGGATCGCCTCCTTCCCTCCGGGGCGACGTTCACGCCCCGCGAGATCGTCAGCGAGCTGGACCGATTCATCGTCGGCCAGCACAAGGCGAAGCGGGCCGTGGCGATCGCGCTGCGCAACCGCTGGCGACGCCAGCAGGTGCCCGCGGACTTGCGTGACGAGATCGTCCCGAAGAACATCATCCTGATAGGCCCGACGGGCGTCGGAAAGACGGAGATCGCCCGGCGTCTGGCGAAGCTGGCGCAAGCGCCCTTCGTCAAGGTCGAGGCGTCGAAGTTCACCGAGGTCGGCTACGTCGGGCGTGATGTCGATTCGATGATCCGCGACCTGACCGAGGTCGCGGTCTCGCTCGTGCGGGAGGAGGAGGAGCAGAGGGTCCAGGCGCGCGCGAAGGAGCACGCGGAGGACAGGCTCGTCTCCCTGCTCGCCCCGAGGCGGTCGACCGGGTACGAGGAGGGGGCGGCGGACGACCCGGCCGCGCGGGAAGCGACGCTCGCGGCGCTGCGCCGGGGCGATCTCGACAAGAAGACCGTCGAGATCGAGGTCCAGGAGGACTCCTTCGCGTTCACGAAGGTCTTCTCCAACGCGGGCATGGAAGAAATGGGGATCGACATCAAGGCGATCATGGGGAACGTGCCCGGCTTCGGGAAGAAGTCGAAGCGGCGCAAGGTGAAGGTCGGGGATGCGATGCCCTTGCTCGTCCGGCAGGAGGCCGAGAAGCTGATCGACATGGACCGTGTCGTGCGCGACGCGGTGCTGCGTGCCGAGCAGAGCGGGATCGTCTTCCTCGACGAGATCGACAAGATCGCGGGACGGGAGTCGAAGGGCCACGGGCCGGACGTGTCGCGCGAGGGCGTGCAGAGGGATCTCTTGCCCGTGATCGAGGGGTCGACCGTCACGACGAAGCACGGGCCGGTCCGGACGGACCACATCCTGTTCATCGCCGCCGGAGCGTTCCACGTCGCGAAGCCGTCGGACCTGATCCCGGAGCTGCAGGGCCGCTTTCCGATTCGCGTGGAGCTCGACACGCTCGGCAGCGACGACTTCGTCCGGATCCTCACCGAGCCGCAGAACGCACTCACCAAGCAATATGCCGCGCTCATGCGCACGGAGGGGCTCGACTTGAGCTTCACGGAGGACGCGATCCGCGCGATCGCGGACATCGCGGCGCGTGTGAACGGGCGCGCGCAGAACATCGGTGCACGGCGGCTCCACACGGTCCTCGAGGCCTTGCTCGACGACCTGTCGTTCACCGCGCCCGAGCGGATGGACCGTGAGGTCGTCGTGGACGCCGCGACCGTGAACCAGAAGCTGCAGCCCCTGCTCGAGGACGAGGACCTGTCGAAGTACATTCTCTAGTACTCTGCGTTTCCTCGGTCATGACGGACCTCGACAACCTCATCGACAAGGCCGACATCCTCCACGAGGCGCTGCCGTACATCCGGCGGTTCCACGGCAAGAAGCTCGTGATCAAGTACGGCGGGCACGCGATGGAGGACGAGGCCCTCAAGGAGTCGTTCGCGCGGGACGTGGTGCTGCTCCACTACGTGGGCCTTCAGCCGGTCATCGTCCACGGGGGAGGTCCGCAGGTCTCGAAGGTCCTCGAGCGGATGGGGATTCCCACGACGTTCGTCGACGGCCTGCGCATCACGGACGAGGAGACGATGGACGTCGTCGAGATGGTCCTCGGGGGTTCCGTGAACCAGGAGATCGTCGCGCTCGTATGCCAGCACGGAGGGCGCGCCGTGGGTCTGTCGGGCAAGGACGATCGCTTCATCCTCGCCGAGAAGATCGAGGTCGAGCGCGCGGGGCGCAAGAAGGAGATCGTCGATTTCGGTCGCGTCGGGGAACCGAAGGAGATCAACCCCGAGGTGGTCCAGAAGCTGCTGGACGGCGGATTCATCCCCGTGATCGCGCCCGTGGGCGTCGACGCCGACGGGCGCGCGCTCAACATCAACGCCGACACCGTCGCGGCGCGAATTGCGGAGTCGCTCGGCGCCGAGAAGCTGATGCTGCTGACCGACGTCGAGGGAGTTCGCGATTCGGAGGGAAGGATGTTGCGCTCGCTCGACGAGAAGCAGGCGAAGAAGCTGCTCGACGACGGGACCATCTCCGGCGGCATGATCCCGAAGGTGCGGTGGGCCCTGGACGCGATCAACTGCGGCGTGTCCAAGGTGCACATCATCGACGGACGGCTTCGACACGCGGTCCTCCTCGAGATCTTCACGGACGAGGGAATCGGGACCGAGATCCAGAAAGAGGAGCTCAAGAAGCGGGAGGAGCGGCGGCATGGACGGAAGCGGTAGCGCCCCCGGCCCGGGGGATCGAACGGCGGGGTTCGTGGAACTCGCGCGCAGGCGGTTCACGCAGAACTACCGTCAGAGCCCGATCGTGCTCGACCGCGGAGAAGGCGCGGTCCTGTGGGACGTGGAAGGCCGCCGATACCTCGACCTGTGCGCAGGCATCGCCGTGTGCGTCCTCGGGCACTCGCATCCTCGGCTCGCGCGCGCGATCTCGGAGCAGGCGGGCCGGCTCGTCCACGTGTCGAACCTCTTCTACAACCCGCTCGCCGTCCGGCTCGCCGACGAGCTCTGTCGTCGATCGGGACTCGATCGAGCCTTCTTCTGCAACAGCGGCGCGGAGGCGATCGAGGCGGCGATCAAGCTGTCGCGGCGGACCCAGGCGATCGTCCGCGGCGCACCGGAGAGGGTCGAGTTCGTCGCCATGGAGCGGAGCTTCCACGGGCGGACGGTCGGAGCGCTGTCCTTGACCGGACAGCCCAAGTACCACGCCGGCTTCGGCCCGTTGCTCGCCGGCGTCCGGCACGTTCCGTTCGGAGATCTGGCCGCCGCGAGTGCCGCCGTCACTGATCGGACGGCGGCGCTCGTGGTCGAGCCCGTACAGGGAGAGGGCGGCGTGCTCCCGCCTCCCGATGGGTATCTCGCGGGGCTGCGGGAGTTGACGACCGAGAGAGGGGCCCTGCTCGTATTCGACGAGATCCAGACCGGCATGGGCCGGACGGGCACGCTGTTCGCTTTCCAGCAGATGGGCGTCCTGCCGGACATCGTCGTCACCGCCAAGGGGCTCGCGGGGGGCGTGCCGATGGGCGCGTTGCTCGCTTCGGAGGACGTGGCGCGCGGTTTCGAACCGGGAACACACGCCAGCACGTTCGGCGGCAACGCGCTCGCCTGCGCCGCCGCGCTCGCCACGCTCGAAGTGATCGACTCCGACGGGCTGCTCGAGCGTGCCCGGACGCTGGGCGAGCGGCTCGGCAAGGCGCTGGCGTCCGTCGCGGCCCGCAACCCCGATCGCTTCCGCGGGGAGAGGGGCCTGGGCCTCCTGCGCGCGATCGTCACCACGCCGGAGTACTCGCCCGCGAAGATCGTCGCGGCAGCGGTCCGTCACGGGGTGCTGCTGTCCGTGGCCGGGTCGGACGGCGTCCGCTTCTCGCCGCCGCTCACGATCGCCGAATCGGAGCTCGACGAGGGCGTCCGCGTCCTCGAGGAAGCCGCGAAGGAAGTAGAGTCCGGCGCGTGACGCAGAAGCGGGACTTCCTCGACCTGGCGGACGCCGGGCCGAACGGCCTTCGCAGGCTCATCGGCCGGGCGGTCGAGATGAAGGCTCTGCGCGGACGACCGGAGCATCCCCGCCCGCTGGCCGGAAAGACGGTCCTGCTCGTCTTCGAGAAGGCGTCCACGCGGACGCGCGTGTCCTTCGAGGTGGGCGTCGCGGAGCTCGGAGGGCACGCGATCTTCGTGTCCGCGCGCGACTCGCAGCTCGGGCGGGGCGAGCCGATCGCAGACGCCGCGAGGGTCCTGTCCCGCTACGCCCACGCCGCCGTGCTGCGCACGAACCGACACGACACCCTCGTCGCCTTCGCCCGGCACGCGTCGATCCCGGTCGTCAACGGCCTGACCGACCGCTCGCATCCGTGCCAGGTCCTCGCCGACCTCTTCACCGTCGCCGAGCGGCACAGCGACTGGGCAACCCTGCGCTACGCCTGGATCGGAGACGGGTTCAACATGGCGGCCTCGTGGATCGAGGCGGCGGGCCTGTTGGGCCTCGACCTGCGGCTCGCGTGTCCCACGGCTCACAGGCCGGATGCTGCCCTCGTGTCCGCCGCGAGGTCGGCGGGCGGCCGTGTCGAGATCGTCGACGACCCGGCGCGTGCGATCGAAGGCGCGCACGTCGTCTCGACCGACGTCTGGTCGTCGATGGGACACGAGTCCGAGGCCGACGCCCGGCGTGCGGCCTTCGCGGGGTTCACCGTGGATGCGTCCCTGCTCGCGCACGCCCACGCCGACGCGATCTTCCTGCACTGCCTTCCGGCGCACCGCGGCGAGGAGGTGACCGACGACGTCATCGAGGGGGCGCATTCGGCGGTGTGGGACGAGGCCGAGAACAGGCTGCACGCCCAGAAGGCGCTGCTCGAATGGCTGATGCCGTGATTCGCCTACCGGGATAGACTGCGCGCGCGCGATGGCCGACTTGCTCCGCGCCGTGCCCCGGCCGCAGGCCGGGATCGACCTGAGGGGGCTGGATCTGACGGCCGAGCAGGCGTTCGTCTTCTCGCGGCTGGACGGCAGCTCCACGGTCGCGGACGTCTGCGCGATGACGGGGCTCGGCGAGGCGACCACCATCGGCGCGCTCCGGCACCTCAGGGCGCTCGGCCTGATCGCCATCGACGGCCTCGATCCGGAGCCGGCCGAACCGCGCCGGTCGTCGCCGCCGCCGCCGCCGCTGCCTTCCTCACCGCCCGGGTCCCCTCCCGCACGCAGCGGCAGCGACCCAGGAATCGATCTGGCCGCGGGACTGCGCGTGCGGATCCGCGAAGTGCACGAATCGCTCACCACGAGCCACTTCTACGCACTGCTCGGGGTGCCTCACAAGGCGGACCGAAAGGCGATTCGCGAGGCCTACTTTCGTCTGTCCAAGGAGTTCCATCCGGACAGCTACTTCGGCCGGCAGCTCGGCGACTACAAGGGCAAGCTCGAAGCGATCTTCCGCCGGTTGACCGAGGCCTACGGGATCCTCACGCACAAGGAGAAACGGGGCGAGTACGACGTCTACATCGCCGATCAGATCGCCGCCGCGGAGATGGAGGAGCGCCTGCTCGAGGCGGACCGCGAAGCGGCCCGGATCCACGAGGAGATCGAGCGCGCGCGGGTCGAAGCGGCGATCCCGAAGCGGGACGCGTCCGAGGTGGAGGCCTTGCGCCGGCAGGCCTTGATGCAGAAGCTCTCGGGAGGGCGGAAGTTCACACCGGCGCCGGTGATTCCTGCCCCTGCGCCCGCGCCCCGCGACCCGAAGCTCCTCGCGGACGCCATCCGTCGCGTCATCGGCGCGGCGCCCGCCCCGGACGAACGCAAGGAGAAAGCTGCGCAGTGTGCGGACGCGGCGCGGCGGGCGCTCGCCGCCGAGGACTTCGTCAGCGCCGTCAACGCGTGGAACCTCGCCGCGACGCTGGACCCGTCGAACGCCGACTTCCAGAAGGAGCGGGAGGAGTCGAGCCGGAAAGCTCGCGGCGCGCTGGCCGTGACCTACGCGAAGCAAGGCCGTTACGAGGAGTCGCTCGGGCACGTCGCCGAGGCCTGCCGCAACTGGCTCAAGGCGGCGGATGGCCAGCCCTCGAATCCCCTGTACCTGGAACGCGCGGCGGCGATGCTCGTCGCGACACGCGGAGACCTGCATCGCGCGCAGGAGCTCGCCCGCAAGGCCGTCGAGTTCAAGCCCGAGGACCCCGCGTATCGGGTGACGCTCGGCGTGGTCTACGAGGCGGCGGGCCTGCCGCGCAACGCGAAGCGGGAGGCGGACTCGGCCCTCGCGATCGACCCCCATTTCGAGGCCGCCCAGGCCCTGTTGAAGCGGATCCGTAAGGTCTTGTAGCCTACTGCCCCCCCGGGGAGGTCGAACCCGGGGCGACGAGGAGCCGAATGGAACGGGTCATCGGAATCGATCTCGGAACCACGAACTCTTGCGTCGCTATCGTCGAGAACGGCACGCCGGTCGTCATCCCCAACCGAGGGGGATACAAGACAACGCCCTCGCAGGTCGCCATCACCGAGGCGGGCAAGCGGCTCGTGGGACACATCGCCAAGCGGCAGGCGGTGACGAACGCCGAGAACACCGTCTATGCCGCCAAGCGACTGATCGGAAGGAAGTGGAACAGCCCCGCCGTCGTGCAGTCCATCTCGAACTGCTCCTACCGCATCGTCGAAGGTCCCCACGGGGACGTGCGGATCGCGTTGCGCGACCGCGTCTACTCCGTGCCGGAGATCTCCGCGATGGTGCTGCAGGAGATGAAGACGATCGCCGAGGACTACCTCGGGGAGGAGGTCCAGAAGGCCGTCGTCACGGTGCCGGCGTACTTCAACGACGGGCAACGCCAGGCGACCAAGGACGCGGGGACGATCGCCGGCCTCGACGTGATCCGGATCATCAACGAGCCGACCGCGGCGGCCCTGGCCTACGGCTTCGGCAAGAAGGTCGACCGGATGGTGGCGGTCTACGACCTCGGCGGCGGCACCTTCGACATCTCGATTCTCGAGATCGGGTCCCAGGGCGTCTTCCGCGTGGTCTCCACGGCGGGGGACACGTTCCTGGGCGGCGAGGACTTCGACCACCGTCTCATCGACTGGCTCGTCGAGGGGTTCCAGAAGGAGCACGGCATCGACCTGAAGCAGGATCGGATGGCGCTCCAGCGACTCAAGGACGCAGCCGAGAAAGCCAAGTGCGAGCTGTCGAGCGTCCGCGAGACGGAAGTGAACCTGCCGTTCATCATCTCGACCGGATCGAACGAGGCCCTGCACCTTCAGCGCACGATCAAGCGAGAGGATCTCGAGTCGCTCACCAAGGACCTGGTCGAACGGACGCTGACCATCTGCCAGTCGACGCTGGAGGAAGCCGGAATCGAGAGGGACGAGGTGGAGGACGTGATCCTCGTCGGCGGCATGACGCGGATGCCGCTCGTCCAGCAGCGGGTCGCGGAGCTGCTCGAGCGAGAGCCGTCCAAGGGCGTGCACCCGGACGAGGTCGTCGCGCTGGGTGCGGCGATCCAGGGTTCGGCGCTCCTCGACGAGTCGCAGGAACTGATCCTGCTCGACGTCACGCCGCACACGCTCGGCATCATGATCGTCGGCGGCTACTTCGAGGAGCTGATCCCGAAGGACACGACCGTTCCGACCGCGCGCAGCAAGGTCTTCACGACCGTCCGTGACAACCAGACGGCCGTGAAGATCCTCGTCCTGCAGGGCGAGTCGAACCGCGCGGAGGAGAACGAGTTGCTCGGCGAGTTCGTCCTGACGGGCCTGCGGCGAGCGCCGCGAGGGCAGGTGGAGATCGAGGTCACGTTCGAGATCAACGCAGACGGCATCGTGTCCGTCGTCGCGAAGGATCTCGAGACGGGGCACCAGCAGTCGATCACCGTCACCGCAACCTCGGGCCTCACGCCCGACGAGATCAAGTCCATGGTGTCGGAGAGCAAGGACTATGCGGTCGATCGACGATCGAGCGACGAGTTCGAGGGGATCCGGCAGGAAGCCGAGAAGCTCGTCTTCGACATCGAGAAGCTGTTCCCCGAGGTCGAGCAGATCGTCGCCGGCAGCGACTTCGGAAAGGACGCTGTCGAGAAAGCCCAGGGGGTCCTCTCCCGCGCGAAGGCCGCGATCGAGCGCAGGGACGAGGAGGGCGTCAAGGAGCAGATCGAGGCCCTGCAGCGAACGCACCGCATGTTCAAGGGAGTGGTCGCGAAGACCACTTGAGGCGAGTCGTGGCATCGTCGAGCGGCTCCGGGGGAAAACGCGGCAAGCGCCCGTCGAGCGCGCGTCTGCGCACGCTCGTCGGCGGATTCAAGGCGGAGGGGGAGGCCAAGGGGCGCTCGAAGTCGGCGGAGCTCGACATGGAGTGGGGCGAAATCGAGCACCAGATGACACCGTCGACACCGCTCGCAGAGACGCTGGTCAGCCTGATCCAGCAGACCCAGCTGGTGATCGTCGAGTCGGACCGCACAGACCGCGACTCGACGCCCCTGCGCGTCGATCTCTCGGAGTTCGGGTCCGTCGGCCCCTCCTACGCCCAGAACGCCGAGGGGCTCGCGACGCGTATGCGCGACCGGTTCGACGCGGGGGATTTCCAGGGGGCGCACGACGCTGCGCGCGCGCTCCTGGAGCGGGAGCCCGACGACGCGGACGCGAAGCGCGTCGAGGAGCGGGCGCGCAGTGTGCTCCTCGACATGTTCGGCGCCTGCCTCGGGCCTCTGTCGTCGGTCCCCTACCTCGCGCTCCCGCTCGGCGACGTGATGTCCCTCGGCCTCGACCACCGGGCAGGGTTCGTCCTTTCCCAGATCGACGGGGTCTCCGCGTTCGACGACATCCTCGACGTGACCGGGATGCCGCGCCTCGACTCGATGCGGATCCTCTGCGATCTCCTCGTCTCGAAGGTCATCGCGCTCCGGTGATGGTGCTGACCTAGGAGAGTGAGCTCATGACCGCGAACCCCAAGAAGATCGTCCTCGCCTACTCCGGAGGACTCGACACCTCCGTGATCCTGCGGTGGCTCAAGGAGACCTACCGGTGTCCCGTGGTGGCGTTCGCGGCCGATGTCGGGCAGGGAGAGGAGCTGGCCCCGCTCGAAGCGAAAGCGAAGGCGACTGGCGCCGACGGCTACTTCGTCGCCGACGTGCGCGACGAGTTCATCCGCGACTTCGTCTATCCCGCGCTGCGCGCGAACGCCGTGTACGAAGGCGAGTACCTGATGGGCACGAGCCTCGCCCGCCCGGTCATCGCGAAAGCGCAGATGGAGATCGTCCGGAAGACCGGCGCGGACGCAGTGGCGCACGGTTCCACCGGCAAGGGAAACGACCAGGTGCGCTTCGAGCTCGCCTACCTGGCGTTCGAGCCGGGCATCCGCATCATCTCTCCCTGGCGCGAGTGGGATCTTCGGAGCCGCACCGACTGCATCGAATACGCCAGGAAGCACGGCATCCCGGTCACGGCAACCGTCGAGAAGCCGTACTCGACCGACGCGAACCTCTTCCACATCAGCTACGAGGGCGGGATCCTCGAAGATCCCTGGCGAGAACCGGATGCGGAGATGTTCCAGCGCACGACGGATCCGCGTCGTGCGCCTGACGAGCCGAGGACGGTCACGGTCGCGTTCGAGCGCGGAGTGCCGGTCGCGGTCGACGCGGAGGGACTCGGTCCCGCGGCCCTCGTGGGCCGGCTCAACGAGATTGCCGGCGCGCACGGCGTGGGTCGTGTCGACGTCGTCGAGAACCGGTTCGTCGGAATGAAGTCGCGCGGTGTCTACGAGACGCCGGGCGGTACGGTCCTCCACAAGGCGCACCGCGCCCTCGAGTCCCTGACCATGGACCGGGAGGTGATGCGGATCCGCGATTCGCTCGTTCCGGAGTACGCCAGCCTCGTCTACCGGGGCTTCTGGTTCTCTCCGGAGCGTGAAGCGCTGCAGAGGTTCGTGGACGGAACCCAGGACGACGTGACCGGCGAGGTCCGACTCAATCTCTTCAAGGGCTCGGTGACCGTCGCGGGGCGACGTTCGCCGCGGACGCTGTATCGGCCGGACTTCGTCACCTTCGAGAAGGACGACGTCTACCGCCAGGCGGACGCCGAGGGCTTCATCCGTCTGCACGCGCTGCGGATGCGCATCCGCGCTATGCGAGATCGGTAGAGGTACTAGATCAGCGGATCCGGGGGCTCCGGGGCGGAGGTCTGCTTCGCCTCCCGCTCCCGGCGCACGCGATCCTGCACGTAGACGACGAGCTGCTCGACGTAGGCCTCGAAGGCCGGGCAGACGATGCCCGTCCCGCGAAGGGCCTCGCGCGTGTTGCGGTCGCTGTAGTCGACGTCCGTGGCGAGGGTTTCGACGAAGGCGAGCGGACTGCGGACGAATCGTTCGAGTCCCGGCGTCCGAAAGAGCATCCGGGAGAGCGCTGCAGGGATGAATCCCCTCGGCAGCCGTCGCCCGGCCACCTGCGCGACCCGCTCGAAAGCGCGTCGCGCCGGCATCGGATTCGGATCGACGATGTGGTAGGTGCGGCCCACCGAGTCGGGTCGCCGCAGGATCGCGTGGGCGGCGTCGATCACGTAGTCGATCGGCACGAGGTGGAGCGGCGCGTCGCCGCGGGCGGGGAGGGGAGGCGTCATGTCCAGCGGTGACGCCACGATCATCCGGATCAGGTGGTAGGGACCGTCGAGGCGGTCGATCTCGCCCGACCGCGAGTCGCCCACGAGTATCCCTGGGCGCAGGATCGTCACGGGGATCCGCGCTGCGGCCTGACGGACGAGGCGCTCCGCGCGGAACTTCGTCTCCTCGTAGTGGTTTCGGAACCCCTGTCCCGCCTCGAGCTCCTCCTCGAGGACGAGCCCCGTCCGGTCCCCCGACACCTGGGTGGTCGAGAAGTGCACCAGGCGATCGAGGCCGTGGCATGCCTCCGCCAGTTCCAGGACCTCCGTCGTGCCACGCAGGTTCACCGCGTGGACCACGGCGCGCTCGACGCCGACGAAGTAGATGCTCGCGAGGTGCAGGATGCGGCTCGTTCGCGCGGCGAGGTCCTTCCATTCCGTCCCGGACAGGCCCAGATCCATGTGTGTGATGTCGCCTGCGAGGAGCTCGACGCGCTGGGCGCGATCGGAAGGAAGCTGCGCGAAGAACCGCGTTGCGTCCTCGCGGAACTTCTCGCGCACGAGCACGACGAGCTGGGTCTGCGGCTCGGCTTCGAGCACCTTCGTCGCCATTCGTCGCGCGGTGAACGCGGGGTAGCCGGTGAGCAGCGTGACTGTCATCGCGCGGCCCCGATCGTCTTCAGGATTTGGGACCAGGCCTGCCGCGTCCGGCTTCGGGCCGTCTCGAGGTCGCCGTCGTTCACGATCACCGCGTCGGCTACCTTCTCCTTCTCCGCGGTCGGCATCTGGGCAGCGAGGCGCGCCTCGACCCCGCCCTTCCCGATGCCGCCCCTCGCGACGAGGCGCCGCCGCTGCTCGTCGGGCGGGCAGGTCACCACCACGAGGGCCGCGAAGTCCCGCCAGCGCCCCGTCTCGACGAGCAGCGCAGCCTCGTAGGCCGCGACCCGCTCGCCCTGCTCCCCGAGGGCGGCGAACCGCTTCGCCGACTCAGCCACGATCTGCGGGTGTGTGATTGCCTCGAGCGTCTCCCGCGCCGCGGGATCCGCGAACGCCGTCGCGCCGAGGCGCGCGCGGTCGATCCGGCCCGCGGCGTCCACGACCTCGGGACCGAAGGCGAGGACGATCTGTGCATGCGCCGGCCGGCCGGGCTCGACGACGACGCGGGCGACCTCGTCGGCGTCGACGACGGGCACTCCCATCTCTCGCAGAAAACCGGCCACCGTGCTCTTTCCGCAGGCGATTCCCCCGGTCAGCCCCACGACCTGGATTGACACGAGCGCGCGAGATTACAAGCATGTGCGCCTTGGGTGGTCAACCGGAACCGCGGTGGATACGCCTCGCCTGCGTGCCTCTCGGTACGCTCGTCGTTCTCCCCGGTGCGCTTCTTCTCGCCTCGGACGCGGCCGGCGCGAGCTGGGCGGTTTTCTCGATGGGTGCCCTGCTCGTCGTCGCGGGGGCGGGCCTTTCCGTTTCCCGCGACTGGGGCGCGCCCCTGGCCTCGCTCGCGACGGCATCGCTCGCCGTGCGCTCGGCCGCGGGCCTGGTGGAGACCGGACGCGGCCTGCCCCTGCTCGTCCTTGCGGGTCTCACCGCGGCTGCGTGTGCCGCAATCGCTTTTCGCAGAGGCGCGTCCTCGGAGCGCATCGCCGCGCCCGTACCGATCGGTCCCACGATCCGGCGCGCTCTCGTCGCCACCGGCGCGGTCTACGTCGGCTTCGCCGCGATCGCGTGGGCCTACCACCGCGCACGTGGCATCGACGCGCCTTTGGGCGTCGTCGTCCGCGGCGCCGATCTCGGCGCTCTCGCGACGAGGGTGTCGTTCTACGTCCTGACGATCGCGGCGGCGCTCCTCGCCCTCCGCGGCACGCCGTCGGCGTCCGCAGCCTGGCGAGAGCGCGGCGAGCTCGTCCTGCGCGGAGTCCTCCTTTTCCTGGGCACGTTCGCGATCCTCTCGGCCGCGGGCTCTCTGATCGACCTCGTCGCGTCCCTGCGCGGCACCGGGGTGGGCGCGGTCGCGGCGTCGCTGCGCAGCGGCCTCGAGGCGGAGACCGGGCGGGCACAGAGAGGTTTCGATCCCGTGCGGATCGCCTACGTCGCGATCCTCGCACCGTTCGGCGAGGAGCTGCTTTTCCGCTGGGTCCTCTTCCGGGCCCTTCGAACTCGCTTGCCGTTCGTGATCGCAGCCTTGCTCCAGGCGGTCCTCTTCGCGCTGCTGCACAGGTACCGCTTCGCCGCCTACCAGACGCTCTTCATCGGGCTTGCATCGGCCTGGGCCGTGCAGCGAAGCGGTCGCCTTCTCCCTTCCGTCGTCGCCCATGGCCTGTGGAACGGCCTGCAGAGCCTGGGATAGACTGCCAGGGCCCATCAGATGTCGGACCAGGACGACGCCATCCGGGCGCTCGAGGAGCGGCTCGGCCATCGCTTTCGCAATCGGGACCTCCTCTTCGAGGCCCTGACGCATCGCTCCTACGTCAACGAGCATCCCGATCGGCCCGCGGACAACGAGCGGCTCGAGTTCCTCGGCGACGCGGTGATCGGACTTGCGGTCAGCGAGATCCTGATGCGGCTCTCTCCGGACGCGCAGGAAGGTCATCTGACCCGCAAGCGCGCGGCCGTGGTCAACGAGGCGGCGCTCGCCAGGCTGGCGGAGCGGCTGTGCATCGGAACGGCGCTCCGGCTCGGCCGTGGCGAGGATCACCTCGGCGGCCGCACGCGGCCGAGCCTGCTGGCGGACGCCGTGGAGGCGTTTCTCGGAGCGCTCTATCTCGACGCAGGACTCGAGGTCGTGCTCGGCATCGTCCAGCGCGAGATGGGAGAGATGCTCTCCGAAGTGAGCTCGATCGAGCCGACCGATCCGAAGAGCCTCGTCCAGGAGGTGACGCAGGACCGCTGGGGTTCGACGCCCAGATACGCGCTCGTCTCGGAGCGCGGGCCCGATCACGAGAAGGAGTTCGAGGTGGAGATCTACATCGACGACCGCTCCTTCGGGCGGGGCGTCGGCAAGAGCAAGAAGGCGGCCGAACAACAGGCCGCCCAGGAGGCGCTGCGGCGCCTGGGAGCCGGCACATGAGGACGATCCCGTTCGCTTTTTTCGCTGCGCTCACCCTGTTCGCACGGGACGGCCACGCCGAGTCGCGCCGGGAATACGTCCGTCGCGCCGCGCTGGTCCTCGGCTCCGTCGTCCACATCGAGACCTGGGTCGAGCGCAACAAGGACGACCTGGGTCTGTGCAGCATCGCCCAGGCGGTCGCCGAGCGCAGCGCCGAGCTGGCCGGACGGCTCACGCCGCCCCCGGAGTTGCGCGGCATCCATCCGCACCTCCTCATGGCCATCGAGAACGCGGAGCGCGCGTACTTCTTCGCCTCGTCGGGGGACGCCCGGCAGTTTCGGCATCACCTCCGCGTCGCCCGTGAAGAGCGGCGGATCCTTCTGCAGCTCGCCGCGCAGGAGGGCATCGACCTCACGCCCCTGGATTGACTCCTCGCAGCAGGGAATCGAGCGCCCGCTCGTCGATGACCTTCGTGCCGTGCTTCTTCGCGGCGTCCAGCTTCGACTTTCCGACCTTCTCCCCCGCGAGCAGGTACACCGTCCCCTTCTTGACCGTGTCGTGGACGTCGCCGCCCGCCGCGCGGATATCCGCGTGGATGTCCTCGCGCCTGCGGGACAGGACGCCGGTGACGCACACGCTCTGGCCGGACAAGGGCCCGGCCGCTGCGACCTCGATCTTTGGCTGGACCGCTACGACGCCGGCGGCGAGAAGTCGCTCCACGAGCGAGCGGCTGTCCGGATCGCGGACCCAGGCCGCGACGCTCTCGGCGATCTTCGGTCCGACGCCGTGGATCTCCTCGAGGTCGGTTCCCACGCGGTCGGGATCGGCGTCCAGCAGCGCGCGGGCGTCACCGTACCTGTCGGCCACCGCCTTCGCCGCGACTTCTCCAACGAGCGGAAGGCCGAGCGCCGTGAGGAGTCGGGCGAAGGTCCGCCCGCGCCGGCTCGCTTCGATGGACGCCAGCACGTTGTCCGCGCTCTTCTCCGCCATCCGGTCGATCGCGACCAGCTGGTCCCTCGTCAATCGATAGAGGTCCGCGGCGTCCTCGACGATCCCCTGGTCGACGAGCGCGCCGACGAGGTAGTGGCCGAGGTGATCCACGTCCATCCCCTTGCGGCGCGTGAAGTGGTGCACGGCGGCCTTCACCTGCGCGGGGCATCTTCGGTTCGGACAGCGGGTCGCCGCCTCGCCGTCGCCGCGGACGACGCCGGTCCCGCAGTCCGGGCATGCGTCCGGCATGGTCCACGACTTCTCCGAACCGTCCCGCAGCTCGGCATGGACGGCGACGACCTGCGGGATGATCTCGCCGGCTTTCTCGATCGAGACGCGGTCCCCGACCCGAACGTCGCGCTCGCGAACCCAGTCGACGTTGTGCAGGGAAGCCCTCGACACGACGGTGCCACCCAGCCCCGCCGGCTCGAGCAGGGCGACCGGGGTCAGCGCTCCGGTTCGCCCGACGTTGACCTCGATTGTCACGATGCGCGTCACCGCGCGCTCGGATCCGTATTTGAATGCGAACGCCCAGCGCGGGAAGCGCGACGTCCGGCCGAGGATCCCCTGTTGCAGGTAGGAGTCCACCTTCACCACCGCACCGTCCGTCTCGAAGGGCAGATCCTCGCGCTCCGTTCGGAATCGCTCCAGCGTCTCCAAGAGGTCATCCAGCGATCCCACGACGCGGTGCCGCCCGTGGGTCGGCAGTCCCAGCGATGCGAGCCAGTCGAGCGTTTCGGCGTGCCCCCCGTGGTGACCTTCGGTCCCGAGCGCCTGCCAGATTGCGATCCGCAGCGGCCGCCGCGCGGTGTCCTTCGGATCGAGAAGGCGAAGCGATCCGGCTGCCGTGTTTCGAGGGTTGGCGAGCGGTGGCTCTCCCGCCGCCGCGCGGTCCTCGTTGATCTCGTCGAACTCCTTCGAGCGGATGTGCACCTCTCCTCGCAGGACGAGCTCCTCCGCGAACGGAATCGTGAGCGGAAGCGTGCGAAGAGTCCGCACGTTCTCCGTCACGTCTTCTCCCTCGAGCCCGTCCCCCCGCGTCGAGGCCAGCGCGAAGAGGCCGCCCCGGTAGGTGATCTCGACGCTCGCGCCGTCGATCTTGGGCTCCACGACGTACGCGACCTCGGATCCGGCGGGAAGCCCCTCGCGGACGCGGCGGTCGAACTCGCGCACCTCGTCGGTCGTGTACGCGTTGTCCAGGCTTCCCATCTGCTCCGGGTGCCGGACCTTGGCGAAGCCCTCTCGCGGCTGCCCGCCGACTCGCTGCGTCGGCGAGTCGGGACCGACCAGGCCCGGGTGCGCGGCCTCGAGCCTGCCGAGCTCCTCGAAGAGCGCGTCGTAGTCTCGGTCGGAGATCCTCGGAGCGTCGAGGACGTGGTAGCGGTAATCGTGGTCGCGCAGGGCCTGGACCAGCTCGGCGTGCCTCTTTGCGGCGTCGGTCAATGGCGGCGCGAGCATACTCCGCCGGCCGCGTGGTAGCCTCGCTCGGTGCCTGCGGTTCTCGCGCTCGTCCTCGTTGCCGTCACGGTCGCGGCCGCGGTGGTCCTGCTCGCGAGGCGCGATCGGCGGCGCTCGGACGGCCGCCGGGCCTTGCTCGAGGCAATCGAGGGGGCGGCGCGCGGGGCAGCTTCCGCGGCGAACCTGCACGACATGGCGGAGGCCGTGCTGCGGCCCCTCACCCGAGCCTTCTCTCCGGCGGACGGCCTTCTCGGCGTGTGGACCCTCGACCCACCGCGGGAGGGTCGTCTCGAGGGACGCGGCCGGGTGGTGCTCCGACCGGTCGACCTTCCCGCTTCGCTGGCCGCGTGGATCCGCAGGGGCGAGGGAGTCGTCCGCGTCGCCGACCTCGAGACGCGTGCGGTGCGCGATCCCGCGCTGCGCGACCCCGCCCTGCTCCTGGCGACGGCCGGGGTCGCGCTCGTCGTGACGGCGGTGGCCGATGGGGAAGCCCAGGGCGCATGGCTCCTGCCGGCGCCCCTCGGCGAGGTTCCCCTGGACGACCGGGCCATCCGGGCGTTCGAGGAGGCCGCGCCCTGGGTCGCGCCCGCCGTCGCGCACGCGGCCGCGCAAGCGCGGTTCGACGCGCGGGAAGCCGAGTGGCACGCCGAGCGTCTCGCGCGGCGCGTCCAGCTGGACCGTGAGCGAGCCCGCGCCAGGGAAGCGACGTCTCCGACGCGTCCCACCTTCGTTGCGCGCTCGCCCGCGATGCAGAACCTCCTGCAGGAGGTCGATCGCGTCGCCGAGAGTCCCGATCCGATCTTGCTCGAGGCCGAGGCGGGCGCGGGGGCGGGGCGCATCGCCCGTGCCCTGCACGCGGGGAGCGCGTGGAGCGAAGGCCCCTTCGTGGAGCGCGACGCCCGCCGGCTCCGCGCGGCGGACCTGCGCCCCGACGGTGTTGCCGCGGGCGGAACACTGCTCGTGCGGGACGTCGTCGCCGTACCCGAGACCATCGTCGAGCCTCTTCTGCAGGCTATCCTGTCGGCTTCGCTTCGCGTCATCGCCACGACGCGCGTCGACCTGCTCCCGCTCGCGTCGGAGGGACGGTTCGACCTGCGGCTCTGGGAGGCTATCCGAAGGGCGCGGCTCCGCGTGCCGTCCCTCGCCGAGCGGCTCCAGGATCTGGCGGAGCTCGCGACGTCGCGGCTTCGCGATCAGGCGCTGGCGCTGGGACGACCGGACCTGTACCTGTCGGCGGGCGCACAGGACGCCCTCGCGCGACATGCCTGGCCCGGCAACGTTCCCGAGCTCGACCTCGTCCTCGCGGACGCCGCGTCTCGTGCGCGCGGTCCGAGAGTGGAGGCGGCGGACTTGCGGCTGCCGACGGTGCTGCCGCCCGAGCACCGGGCGGCCAAGAGCAACTGACTCGCGGGTCAGTGCAGGTACTTCCCGGCCCCGTTCGATCCCTTCTCGTCGTCTTCGTCCTTCGGCACCACCCGCAGGTGATCCGCGCGCTTGCGAGGCTTCGGCTTTGGCGGGGGGACCGCCGCGCGCACTCGCGCGATGATCTTCGAAGGGCGCCAGTAACCGGTGACCAGGAGCCAGCCGCCGGCGGCGCCCGAGAGGTGCGCGACGACACTGAATGTTTCCGTCCGGGTCAGGAGAGTGAGCAGCTCGATCCCGACGAAGAGCAGCACCAGGGTGCGCCCGCGCATCGGGATCATGAACATCAGGTAGACCTGAAGGTCCTTGTAGAGGATGCCGAAGGCGACCAGCAGGCCGAAGACGGCGCCCGACGCGCCCACGATCTTGGTGTTCCAGCCGATGAAGGACGCGACGACGAGGAAGCCGAGTCCTCCGATGACACCGCACAGCACCCAGAACCGCACGAAGGACCGGCTCCCCCAGCGCATCTCGAGCAAGCCGCCGAACATCCACAGCGCGAGCATGTTCATCAGCAGGTGCGACGGCATCACGTGGTCGTGAAGCCACATGTACGTGAGGGGCTGCCAGATCTCCGGGATCGGGAAATTGAACACGCGGCTCGGCGAGAGCGCGAAGTGGCGGAAGACGAACTCGTAGTGTCCGAGCCAGTTCGCGACGAGAAGCTCGACGATGTAGACGGCGAGGTTTGCGATGAGCAACGCCTTGACCGCCGGCGTCATGCGGAAGGGGCTCATCGAACGTCCTTCCATCGAGATTGCAGACTAGCAGACGCCTTCGGGCGTCGCTAATCGGCGGGCGCGAGCGGGATCACGCACTCGGACGCGATCGCGGAGTCCTCGCGGAGTACGAGGCCCGTGCAGGTGCCCTGCCAGCGGGTGTCGCCCGCCGTGGCGACGACGGGGCTCACGGTCGACCCCAGGGAGTAGACCCCGAACGGCACGTCCTGCAGCTGCCACGGCTCCGCATCCGAGCACGACTTGTTATCCTCGAGATGGACCGCGACGCCGATGCCCTGCGACGTGCCGCAGGCATCGCCGAAGAACTCCCAGCCGACGGCGCCGATCCCGGCGTCGTCGCAGGACAGCGGTTCGCCACCGACGGGCGACTCGAACCGCACCGGCACCTCGATCGTCCCCGCCTGTCCGGTGTCGAAGTCGTTGCGATCGAGGACGATCTGATCGCCGTCGTCGACGGTCACGTCGTCCCCGAGCGAGACCTTCGGGTCGTGAGTCGACGCGACCAGGTACCCTTCGGCGTCGAGGGCCTCGAAGCGGATCGTGTAGTCCCCGGCGGCGAAGTTCGGGCCGTCCGGGACGAGCGCTCCGTCGCTGCAGGGCCAGGTGAAGTCGTCCAGAGGCTCGTCGTCCTCGACCATCCGGACGGTCTCGATCCCCGCCAGGCCGCACCAATCGGCGTTGGCGGTCTGCCCGTAGACGCACCAGCGGACGCCGATGGTGGCCTCCTCGCCAGCGGGGTCGCTCTTGCACGCCACGCAGAGCAAGGCCCCGAAAACCAAGGCAAGGGCGTGACTTCGAAGCCGCACGGGCCGGAATTGTACGCCCGCGGCACCCCCCGGCAACTTTCGCCAGATTCCGCTGGAAAATTGCGCGGTTCCACAACGCCGGTCTACAACGGTTCGGATGACCCACTTCTTCGGGCTCGCCACGCCGGCACCCACCCTCGACCCGGTCGATCTGGTCCTCGGTGCCGGGTGGGTGGTCAAGCTCGTCATGCTCCTGCTCGCGGCCTTCTCGATCGCGAGCTGGTACATCATCGGCTTCAAGCTCTGGGCCCTGCACCGGGCCGAGAAGGAGTCCGAGACCTTCCTGGACTCGTTCTGGCAGTCCAAGCGGCTCGACGCGATCTACCAGACCTGCGAGGCGCTCCAGCACAGCCCCGTCTCCCAGATCTTCAAGGCGGGGTACGTCGAGCTGTCCAAGATCAAGGGCGCCGCCGAGGGCGCGGGCGAAGCCCTGCGTGATCGCGCCGAGGACATCGAGAACGTCGAACGCGCGCTCTACCGCGCCGAGACCTCGGAGATCACGCGTATCGAGTCGATGGTCCCCTTCCTGGCGACCGTCGGGTCCACCGCGCCCTTCGTCGGCCTGTTCGGCACTGTCTGGGGAATCATGAACAGCTTCATCGGCATCTCCGCCCAGCGGCAGGCGACGCTCGCGGTCGTCGCGCCGGGAATCGCCGAGGCGCTAATCGCGACCGCGATCGGCCTCGTCGCCGCGATCCCCGCGGTCATTGCATACAACTATTTTCTACGGCGGACGCGCGTCCTGCAGTCGGAGCTCGACACGTTCAAGGCGGACTACCTCAACATCATCCGCCGGCACTTCTTCCGCTGATGGGGATGGCGACGAAGGGGCCGGCCGGCGGGCCGCTCTCGGAGATCAACGTGACGCCGCTCGTCGACGTCATGCTGGTCCTGCTCATCATCTTCATGGTGACCGCGCCGCTGCTGCAGAAGGGCGTGCAGGTGGACTTGCCTCCGGCGGCGGTCATGGAGATGCCCGAGGGAAAGGTGCTCCTCGTCATCGACAAGCTGCAGAAGGTCTACCTCGAGGATCGCGAGGTTGCCCTGGACGCCCTACCGCAAACCCTGAGCCAGAACGAGCGCATCCGGCAGGAACGGGAGCTCTATCTGCAGGCGGACGAGACCATTCCGTACGGGTTCGCCGTCAAAGTGATGTCGATGGCTAGAAACGCGGGCGTCGAGAACCTGAACATCGTCACCGATCCCCTGCGGGAGTAGGGCGATGGCCGGCGAGTCCATCCCGCCGCGGTTTTCCGGAGGCTTCTCCGGGACGATCGACACGATCGGCCCGATCGCGACGGCCGGGGGCCGTGCGGTGCCCTGGGGTCCGGGCGCCGCAACGGGCCTGATCGTCACCTTCGGGCTGCACGCGGTCCTCGCGCTCGCGCTGACCGGCCTGCACGCGCTGCCGCACACGTCGATGGCCGACCGACTCGCGGAGAGGCTCGAGGAGGCTCCCCCGGAGCCCCGCGCGATCACGGCCAAGCTGGTCAAGCTGGGCCGCTCGCTCGACCGGAGGCGGCTCCCGGACCGCGTGACCAAGCAAGTCCGCGCCCTCGCTCCCGACCAGGCCGTCGGAACGCCTGCGGACATCGCCATCGCGCGCAGTGGCAAGGCACCGCAGAAGGCGCTCGAAAAAGCGCCCGCGAAGCAGGCGACCGCCGAGGACCTCGCCAAGACGCTCGAGCGCGCGAAGATCCTCGCGCAGGTCGGTGACACGCGGTCGACCGAAGGCTCTCCGGAAGGCGTGCGCGACGGCGAGGTCGGGCCCGACGAGGCGCGCCCCCTCGATCTGTATGTCACGCTCCTGCACCGCCTCATCCGATCGCGCTGGAACACGGACCACATCCCGGCCGAGGAGCTCGCGGGCCTGCGATGCGTCGTGTCGTTCCAGGTGAACCGGGACCTGACCATCGGCGCCGGCCGGCTCGTGACTCCGAGCGGCAACTCCGGCTTCGACGCGAGCGCCCTCGAAGCGCTGCAGCGGTTCCGAAACGAGGTCGGGACCGTGCCTCCTCCCCCCGACGAGGAAGTCGCCGAGGCGATCTTCACGCGTCCAGTCACCATCCGCTTCCGGAAGGTCGTGCAATGAAGAAGACCGGACTCTTCGCGATGGTGTGGACGACGTTCGCCGCCGCCATCGCCCACTCGCAGCAGCCTGCCCAGGACGCGCCGCTCCCCGCGGGCGAGCAGGGCGGCATCGTGATCGACATCACGGAATCGCAGCGCGATCTGTACCGGATCGCGCTGCCTCGTCCCCTCGGCGACTCGCAATCGGCCGGCGTCGTGCAGTCCGCGCTGCGGGCGGACTTCGCTCTCGTGCCGAACTTCCAGGTCCTCGAGGAGCGGGCGTTCATCGCGGACCTCGCGGCCGAGGGCCTGGGGATCGGGCCCGCACAGTGGCGCTCGATCGGCGCGCGGGGCGTCGTCAAGGCCGAGGCCGTCGCCACCGGCGACCAGCTCCGCCTCGAGATGCGCTTCTACGAGGTCTCCGCGGGCGCCGAGCCCGCGGTCTCGCGGACGTTCGAGGGACCGAAGGTCGACGCGCGCCGATTCGCGCACCGCTTCGCGAACGAAATTTTGGCGCACCTGACCGGCCGCGGGGGCGTCTTCGGCACGAAGCTCCTCTTCGCGCGTGCCACGGGGCCGGGATGCAAGGACATCTTCCACGTCGACATGGACGGGTTCGGACTGACCCGGATCACCAAGGCCGGTACGATCAACCTCCTGCCGGCGTGGGGGCCAGCGGAGAGCATCTTCTACACGTCGTTCAAGCGGATGAAGCCGGAGATCTTCCGGCACGGGCAGGAGACGCCGATCTTCGGCCATCCGGGCATGAACAGCGGCGTCCAGATGGCGCCGTCCGGCGATCGGATGGCGGTGGTCCTCTCGCGCGACGGCAACCCCGAGATCTACACCGCCCGACCCGACGGCTCGGATCTGCGGCGCCTGACGAACCACCCCGGGATCGACGTTTCGCCGGCGTTCTCGCCCGACGGCCGGCAGATCGCGTTCGTCTCGAACCGCGGCGGCTCGCCGCAGATCTACCTCATGTCCGCGGAAGGCGGCGACGCCCGGCGGATCACCTTCGCCGGCACCTACAACCAGCAGCCCACCTGGTGCGGCGGTCCCGACCCGACGATCGTCTTCACGGGGCGCGACGAGACGACCTTCGACCTCTTCCGCGTCACGACGCAGGGCGCGATGACGCGCCTGACCCAGGACCAGGGCCGCAACATGGACCCCGCCTGCAGCCCCGACGGCCGCATGGTGGCGTTCTACTCGTCGCGCGGCGGCGTGTACGTGATGAACCAGTACGGCTACCACCAGACCCTCGTCCTGCGGGGCCACGCCGAGTCGATCCGCTGGGGCATGACGCTGCCGTGACCTGAAAGACCTGTTCGGCTCCCACCGAACACGCTAGCCTCGCAGCGGCCATCGTCGGACGCTCGGATCGGGCCGGGAGGGAACACGTGGCGGGAGGTCGGGAACTGCGCCGCCTCGTGGTCGTCCTTCTGGCGCTCGGCTGCGGAAGGGAATTCCCCCCGGGCGCCTTGCAGGATGCCGGTCCCGACGAGGACGGCGGCGGCTTCGAGCCGACGCCGCCCGCGCCGCCGGAGCCTCCACGCATGACACCCTGTCCGAAGGGCTGGCGCGAGGTGACCGACCCCGACTCGCTCGACCTCGTGACCTGCGATCCCTGGCCGAAAGGCGGCCCGCAGGATTGCGCGGCGGTGGACGAAGCGCACTTCCCCGGCGAGGCCGGCTGCCGCCGCGTCGGCACGGCCTGTCCGGTGGGCGATTGGGCGGAGGGCATCCCGGCGGGTGCGTCGGTCCTCCATGTGAAGGCCGGCGCGCCGGCCGGCGGCGACGGTACGCGCGCGGCGCCCTTCGCGAGGATCGCGGAGGCGCTCGTCGTGGCGGACGAAGGCGACACCTTGGCGCTGTCGAAGGGGACGTTCGACGAGGCGGTGGTCGTGCGGGAGGCCGTGACGCTCTGGGGTGCATGCGTTGCGGAGACGCTCGTGGCCTCGTCGGCGCCGAGCGAGTCCGCGGCCACGCTTTCCATTTCGGGCGCGGGCTCCACGCTGCGGAACCTGCGTGTGTCGGGGGCGCGGTGGGGCGTGAGCGTCTCGGCAAACGAGGAGGTCTCGTTCCTGGACGCGGTCGTAGTGCACGGGGCCAGCGTCCTGGGCGTCGTCGTCAACGCAGGCGGGCACCTCGGCGCGCTCGACCTCGTGGTGCGAGACACGCAGGCCGCGTCCGACGGTTGGTTCGGCCACGGGCTCACCGTCCACGGCGGCGCGCGGGCGGAGCTCTCGACGGCCGTTTTCGAGCGCAACCGCGCCACGGGCTTCCTCGTCGGCGAAGTGGGCACGGAAGTCGTCGCAACGGACGTCTCGATCCGAGACACGCAGGCCAGAGGGATCGACGGCCTGGCCGGCTACGGGCTCGAGCTGCTCGACGGGGCGCGGGCGGAGCTCTTGCGGGCCGCCTTCGAGCGGAACCGCAGTATGGGGATCTTCGTCGACGACGCGGACACGGAGCTCGTCGCCACCGACCTCTCGATCCGCGACACGCAGGCCCGAGAGAGCGACGGCGGCCTGGGCTACGGGCTCGCGGTTTCCGGTGGCGCGCGGGCGGAATTCTCCCGGGCAGTCCTCGAGCGCAACCGGAGCCTCGGGATGGCCATCCACGACGCCGGCGGAGAAATCGTCGCCACGGACCTCGTGGTCAGGGGGACGCAGGCCCGAGAGAGCGACGGCGACGGGGGCTACGGGCTTCAGGTCTCGCTGGGCGCGCGGGCGGAAGTCTCGCGGTCCGCCTTCGAGCGCAACCGGACCCTGGGACTCCTCCTCGTCCACGTTGGCACCGCTCTCATCGCGTCCGACCTTCGTGTCGCGGACACCGCATCCCGTCAGGCCGACGGCGACTTCGGCGACGGCCTGCAGCTCCAGAGGGAGGCAACGGCGACACTCGTCCGGGCGAGGATCGACCGCAACCATCGCTTCGGCGTGGTCGCATACGACGTGCGGACCGTCGCGACGCTCGAGGACACGGTCGTCGAGGCCACGGCCGAGGTGGAGTGCTTCCCCGCCCGGTGTGACGCGGCGTTCGGGACAGGCATCGGGGCCCTCGACGGCGCGCTGGTGACAGCAACGCGCCTGCGGTCGAGCGGCAATGTCCTTTGCGGCGTGCAGCTCGCGGCGGGCGGAGAGATCGACCTGCACGAGGGCGAGGTCTCCGGCAACCTCATCGGTGTCAACGTCCAGACGGAGGGCTTCGACCTCGCGCGCCTGCAGGACCGTGTGCTCTACGTCGACAACGAGCGGGATCTCGATTCGGCGATCCTGCCGGTGCCGCTGCCGGTTGAGGCGCCATGACGTCGGCGAGGGTTTGCTCGGACGCGCTCGGCCCGGCCGGCTCGACGAGACGACCTTCGGCCCATCGAGCGTCGTGGCCAAGCCTCACGCTCCCCGTCGAAGCTCAGATCCATCGCAGGTCCAGTGCGCCGCGATCCGGCATTGCGCGCTCCTGCTCCCCGAGCCACTCCACCCGGCGGTAGGTGCCGAAAACTCGGTCCCACAGGTCCGTCCCGACACCGAAGTTGTGGTGCCACATGCCGTGATTGTGGTGGACGTAGTGGATCGGCATCCGGAGCCAGAAGCATTGCTTCGGGTTCGTGTGCTGCAGCTCGTGCGCATAGGCGCTCCACGCCCCGTACGCCGTCGCTCCGAGGAAGAAAGCGACGCCGGAGGCGATCGAGACGAAGGCGACGACGAGCGCGCCGAGAGCGAGCGCGACGGGAACCCCCCTGCAGTGCTCGAGGAACTCGTGAAGGACTCCGCCCGTGGCGTTGCGCTCGTGGTGTCTGCGGTGGGCGGCCGCCATGAATGGCGAACGGTGCATCATCCTGTGGACGAGGTACTCGAACAGACTCCCGCCCGTGGCCGCTGCCGCGAAGAAAACGCAGCACTGCAGGACGCCCAGAGCGTCTTGGAACAATCGATCCATGCGTCGATGACGAGCAATCGGCGTGCCACGTCGATCCTCCTGCCCGTCCGCAGGTCACGCTGCGATTTCGGCGCGCCGCCTGTGCTACGCACCGCACGCCTGTGCGGACTTCGTCACACGGGCTCGATCACGCCCAGTGCGCGCTCGAGGGCCTCGATGGCCGCCGCACCATGCCGCACGCGCACGTGCTCACGTCCCGCGGCGCCGAGCTTCGCGGCGCGGTCGGGGTCGGCGAGCAGATCGAGGATTGCATCGGCCATCGCCGAGGGGTCGTCGTCCGGGACGATCCGGGCGTGGACGTCGTTCTCGAGGCCGAAGGCGGCGCGGCGCGACACGACGACCGGGGCGCCGGCGGCGAGGGCCTCGACGAGCTTGATCGGGAACCCACCGGAGACCGCGCGGGGGACGACGACGACCGCGGCCTTTGCAAGAGCCGCGCGTGCAGAGGCGAGGTCGCCGAGGGGTTCGAACAGGACGTGCTCGGAGAGGGCACGGCGGGCGACGTCGTCCACGAGATCGAAAGGCGCCGAGGCCGTTGCGATCCGCAGGACCTCTGACCTGCGCGCGACGACCCGCGCCCACGCGTCCAGCAGCACGTCCATCCCCTGGTAGCGGTCGAGGTTGCCCTGGTACAGGACGCCGTCGGGCCTGCGCGACCTCGGAGGGAACCCTCCAATCGACACGAGAGGCGGGATCCAGACGCCGCCGAATCGCTCCGCTAGGTCGGGAGACACGGCCACCACGGCGTCGGCGCGGCGGACGAGCCGCTCTTCGACTCCGCCCGCCCATCTGCCGACTGCCCGCGGCAGGCCATAGGTCGGCAGCTCGCGGTCCAGTGCGGCGTGCGCGTGATAGACGAGCCGGGCGCGAATGCGCGGGACGGCACAGGCCGCGAGGGCCTCGACGTGGTGGGCCAGCACGACGTCGGGGAGGAGCTCGTGGAGGAGCGACCGGACGCGGATCGCGATGCGCAGGTCGAGCAGAGGCTTGGCGGGCAAGGGTCCGCTGCGAAAGGACCCCAGCCTGGGGAAGTTCCCGATGCGGTGGATCCGGAAGGGGAAGTCGGCCCGGTACGCGGCCGCCGCGTAGCACAGAAGGTGGACGTCGTGCCCCCGAGCCTGCAATGCCTCGCATTCCTCGCGCACGAGACCCTGTGTCCCCTGCCGGGTCGGGAACGCCATCGCGGCCACGGCGAGAACGCGCACGCGACGACTGTACCCGGGAGAGTTACTCCGGGATGTAGCCGCCTACGTCGATGTCGAAGCCGTAGTCGGTCACGGAGCTGTCGGTCGTGAAGACGACGTACAGGCTTGTCTCGTCATAGGGGCCGGCCGTGAAGTCGCCGCCCGCGCCCGTGAAGGTGTCGAGCACGACTCCGCCCAGGCGATCGTAGATGACGAGCTCGTCGCAGCAAGCCTCCATCGACAGGCCCGTGACGTAGAGCTCGATCGAGCACGCCACGTCGGGTGGATCGACCGTCCAGTTCCGGTTCTCGGAGTTCGCGTAGGGATGCGCCGTCGCGATGCCGACGTCGAACGGCTCGAAGTCGCCGTCGCAACCGGGCGGGGGGCCGGTATCC
>Ga0247727_10002304_pt1 | contig 43956 bp, 33 predicted proteins | sample WisWelCaveWW1625_FD_202498 | JGI IMG/M metagenome (GOLD analysis project Ga0247727, IMG submission 202498) | Biofilm microbial communities from Wishing Well Cave, Virginia, United States - WW16-25 | ecosystem: Environmental > Aquatic > Deep subsurface > Groundwater > Cave microbial mat | place...
TCTTTGACCTTTTCGCCCGCAAGATAGCGTTGCACAGCCAGTTGACGTTCTTGTTTGGATTTTTTGAGCCATGAATAACCTCCTTGAGTTTTGAAAGAAAGATATTTATCTCAGGCAAAAATCCAAATCGCAAAACTTAAAATGTGCACGATGTCTTGGCACTTATTTTACGCACGATGTCTTGGCACTCATCAAGTAGGAATTACTATCCCAACGCAGACAAGCCGCTAACAAATAAGATTAACACGGAGAAAACAAAGCAAACAGAGAGGGTAGCGCCTGGAAAACTCCCTTGAGCTTTGTAATCTCTGTTTTCTCTGTGTTTAAAATTTTTGCTTTTTTTGCACCGATTGAACTTTTAATAGAATAAAAGCGGAAGCCGGGGACGGGAGCGCCGGCCGCGGATTTGATGTTTGGGCAAGCGAACTCCTGCGGACGACTATTTTGGCTTGGGCTTTCATATCCGCGAATTCCACAGCGGCTCTTGCACGCCTTTTTGCAAATTCTCATACCGCGCCATGACAAACAGTGCGTCGGATAAACGATTCAAATAAGGAATCACGAATTTTCCCACCGCTTCTGCGCGCGATAATGCAATCACCTCCCTTTCCGCGCGGCGGCATACCGTGCGCGCGACGTGCAGTTGTGCGGCGCTCAACGATCCCCCCGGCAAAATAAAATTCTCCAGCGGCCCGAGCTTCGCCGTGAGCTCGTCCATCAATTCTTCCAGCTTGACGACGTGCCGCTCCTCAATCTGCGGAATCTGATACTGCTGCTTGTCTTCTTCCAAAAAACATAAATCCGAGCCGAGATGGAACAGCTCGTTTTGAATGGCGGGCAATTCCTGCGTCAGCCGTTCACAAAGCCCCTGCGCCACTGCCGCGCCGATTTGTGAATTCAATTCATCGACCGTGCCGTAGGCTTGCACGCGCGGCGAATCTTTGGGCACACGCTGGCGGCTGCCCAAACCGGTGGTGCCGTCATCGCCCTGGCGCGTGTAGATTTTGGTTAAGCGAGGCATGTTCTGTTCCTATTTATTCTCAGGATTTACGTTTTACGATTTACGTTTTACGCCTTACATATCACGTGAACCGTAAGGCGTAAAACGTAATGCGTAATCGAAAGATCGAATTACCTTCCCACTCCCAACGTCACGCGAAGCTCCCTGCCCGGCGCGGGATAGCCTTCAATCACTTGAATGCTTTTGTCAAAAAGATTGTTCACCGCACCGGCGAGATAAACGTTGTAGCCTTCGGCAAGGCTGAAACGATATTTGCCGAACAGATCCACCAACCGATAACCCCGCAGGAACAATGAATTATTCTGCCGCACATAACGCTCGCTCACAAGCTGGTATGCCGCGCCCAAAGTTGCATTGAAAACCTGCGCAGAAAAAATCGCGTCCAATTTGTGCTCGGGGCGATACAACAGTTTCTTGCCGCGCGCCGCCGGGTCATCGCTATCATCCTCCGCATTCGTCTTGGCGTAGCCGAGACGGAAGTTGAAGTGATCATTCGCCGAACGCCAAGTTAGAGAAGGCTCCACGCCGTTGATTTTTGCGGCGGCGATATTCTGCGGTGAAAATCGGAAATTTTCATCAGGAATCCAACTAATGAGATTTTTCAAATCCGTGCGAAAAACATCAAACCCGATTTGCCAATTTCCCATGTCGTTGGAAGTTTGCAGCAGAACGCCTCCATCATATTGCTTGCCTTCTTCCGGCAGCAAAGCGGGATTGCCTTCAACAAACGGCCCGCTCGGCCAAAACAAATCGTTCATCGCGGGCACGCGAAAACTTTTACCGGCGCTGCCGTGCACGGAAAGGCTGAGATCTCTTTCCCATTTCAACACTGCGCTGAGTTTCGGCGTCGTGCGCGCGCCGGCGTCGCTGTAATCATCGTAACGCAACGCGGGCAGTAATGCCAGGCTCATGAGCGTGTTGTTGCGCACGCGATTGACGCGCCATTCCGCCTGCGCGAATGCGCTGCGCTGATCGCGCACGGGTTGCGCGAGATCCGTGCTGTTGATTTCATGATGCGCCAGCTCTGCGCCATAAAGCAAATCCAAATTGCCCGCGCGGCTGCGATTGTGCAGCAGCACTTCGCGCGAGTCCACGCGATGCCGGCTCGCCACCGGAAAGAACGGGTCGGGATTGTTGTAAGTTTGATCGAGACGCTGCACGCTGCCTTGCGCGGTGAAGTCGATCAAATTCCCGCGTTGCGCATTGAACAACAATGCCGTCATGCGATTGTCGTCATCTTGCACGGCTTGGGGAGAAGGAAAGCTCAACGACCCGGCGACTTCGCGATCGCTTTGCACGTTTTGATGAAATGCGCTCACGTGAAAACGTTCGGAGAAATCGTAATCCGTGCGCACATAGAAATCTTTTTTGTCAAGACTGTTATTTTCCAGCTCAGACGGATCGGTCTGGCCGCTGGGATAATTGCCGTCGGTGCGCAGTTGGCCATAGGCCGCGACGCCGGAAAATTTTCCAAAACGTTGGCCGAGCTTCACGCGCGCCGCGCCCAAGCCATAGCTGCCCAGCGTGTATTCCGCTTGCGGGGAAAATTGCGCCGGCGGCGCCAGCGTGCGAATATGCACAATGCCGCCGACGGCCTCGCTGCCATATTGCGCAGAAGCGCCGCCGCGCAGCAACTCGATGCTTTCCACGCCAAGCATGGGGATGAGATTGAAATCCACCCAGCCGCCTTGCGGATTATTCAAACGAAAGCCGTCTTGCAACACCAGCACCTGGCCTTCGGAAGCGCCGCGCAGTGTGACGGTTTTCAAGCCGCTCAAGCCGCCGTATTCTTTCACGAAAAGCGATTGCATATGCGCAATCGCTTCGCCCACGTTTTGTTTGGTAATCAGGCGCGGGGCCCCGGCAGAAACAGCCTCGACCGGCGCAGGAATATCCGCCGGCGCCGCTTCTCCGCGTTTCGCCGTTATAGTCACGGCGCGAAAAAGCAGATGGGCGGCGGGCAATGCAATTCGGGCATTTTCAGACAACGAGGCCGCGGCGAGGTGAACGGTTTTGTATCCCATAAAGCGCACCAACAATGAATCGCTGCCTTTGTTCCCAGCCAGCTTAAATTCGCCGGCATGATTGGTGGCGGTGCCCTCGCCTTGCGGCCACAACAGCACGGTCGCGCCTATCAAAGGCTTGCCCGTTGCCGCATCGATAACTTTCCCTCGAATCTCTCTGGCATTTTGCCCGCGCACTGCCGCAATAAAAAGAGAGCTCGTGAGCATCACGCTGATCACGATACGTTTGAACATAAAACCTCCTTGAAGGTGAAGCGCCCGCCGCAACGATTTCAAAAACCTTGGGAAGGTTCCGAACCTTCCCAAGGTTAAACTGCAAAGTTGATCTAGGCGCTGCCGCGGCGCGAAGTCTAGGAGAGGCTGCGGGAAAGAGAGGAAGCGTGGAAATAAAAATCCCCACGCCGTTCTCGGGATGGGGATGAAATGACTCAGCCGGTGCAACCTTCCCGCGAAGGCTCTCCAATGACGATGGATGTCGCCATCCATCGTGGAGATTAAACCACAGGCAGGTCTCCTGACTTGCAGCGCGGATTTCTTTTCGCCTTCCCCTCGTGTTGAGAGTGGCGAGAAGCCGAACAACGTGCTGCTCACAGTTGCGGGGCAGTTGCCGATTCGCACGGCATTCCCTATTCTCCGGGCGCATGCTTGACCGGCATGCGCCTGGCACCTGAGGGGAAGCAAACATAATCACGCGCAAGCGCAAAGGCAAGCAAAAATTTTGCGCTTGCGCAAGCAGGCGGTTGTGACTATCTTGGTTTAGCCGTCTGAGCTCATCATGCCATTCTGGAAGCCGCAAGGCCCTTTCGGGAATCTTTTTCAGCACTGGGAATACTCTGCATTTGGATATTGTACTCAATGCTTAAAAAGATTCAGATTGTGTGAAAACGCTCGAGTTTGTCATTGCGAGCGCAGCGAAGCAATCTCTAACTCCAATACGTGCACGCATCGGGATTGCTTCGCTGCGCTCGCAATGACGTTTTCACACAGTCTGATTCTTCCAGAACGACAGCGCGAGGGGATTCAACTGCAAACGGTTAAACTCTTACTAAAAGATTAACTTCACCTCATTGGCTGTTGCCTATGAAACTTTATCCTATTTCACTGCGCCGCGCCGCGCGTTTCGCTGCCATGCTTTTTGTCGCCGTATATTGGCAAGCCTGCCTGCAGCCCGCGCCGCCGGTCAAATATTTTGAAAAAGAACCAAACGTGCGTGTGGGCTTGTTGCTCAATCATCAAGAAATCTATTTGAGCCTCCCGGAAAAATTTTCGATCCGCGATGCCCAGGGCAATGTTTTGGCCGCCGATCTTTTGGGAAAAAAATGGCGCGTGCGTGCTGCAGCCAATAGCGCCGCCGCGCCTGCGGTAGAGATGCGCGAAATCAACGGTGCGCAGAACCTGGTTTTTCCGAGCGGATTTGAAATCGTTACCGCACGCATTGCGATGGCGGACAAAGAGAGCGATCTGAGCAACGGCGCAGCGCGTGATTATCAAGGTCGCATGCGTTTCATCGGCGACCGCGAGAGCGTTTCTGCGCTCACTATTTTGCCGTTGGAAGAATATTTGCGCGGCGTGGTGCCGGCGGAAATGAGCGCCAGCTTTCCGGAGGAGGCTTTGAAAGCGCAGGCCATCGCGTGCCGCAGCGAAGCCTTGCAACGCTTGCAGCAAACCTCGAAGCAGGCATATGATATTTGCGCGGACGAAGGTTGCCAGGTTTATGCCGGCACGAACCGGCATGCGGAAAACGCGGACCGCGCCATTCGCGCGACGCACGGATTGGTGTTGAAAAGCAACGGGCAAATCGCGCCCGCGCCGTATGCCGGCGTGTGCGGCGGCTTCACCGAGAACAACGAGGCGGTGTGGTCGGGCAAGCCGCGACCGCATTTGCGCAGCCGCTTTGACGGCAAAAAAAGTTCTCGCGGCGAATTAAATTCCGATGCCGCCGTGCGCAACTGGCTGGAGGAAGCTTCGGGCGCGAATTGCAACGTCGTGAGTGCCGAAGCCCCGCGCAATTTGGCCTATGCGCGCGGCTATTTTCGCTGGCAAAGACCATTTTCCGCCGCCGAGCTGGCCGCGAGCATTAAAAGAAAAACCAAGGAAGATTTCGGCGACTTGCTCGAGCTAGCAGTTTTGCAGCGCGGCGCTTCGGGAAGGGCCACCAAATTGCGCGTTATCGGCGCGAAAAAAAGTTTTGAAATCAACGGCGAGCTGAATATCCGGCAGGCGCTGGCAACACCGCCGCTGCCCAGCGCTTTATTCGTCATTGAAAGAATTCCGAATGGAACGAATGGCAACAGCGAAAAATTTCTCATTCGCGGCGGCGGCTGGGGACACGGGGTAGGCATGTGTCAGGTCGGCGCGGCCATGCAAGCCGTGCGCGGTGAGTTGCATCAAAATATTTTGGAGTTCTATTACAAAAACGCGCGGCTGGCAAGAGCGTATTGAGAAGTGAAAAGTGAAGAATCGCAACGGCTTGAGATTCTAAGGGGTGCGTTTGAAAAGTCCGCAACTACCGTCTTTGCGAGGCGTCTTTTTGCCGAAGCAATCTCATGGCAATTTTTGACTTTATAAAAGGGGATTGCTTCGCGATAAAGCTGGCTCGCAATGACAATTTCTATCGACTTTTCAAACGCTTTCTAATGACGCAGGACCTGAGGACATCAATCATCATTTTTTCCCTTCCGCCAAAATTTTCTGCACGGCAGCCTCCACTTCGCGCACGGTGTAATTGATCTTTTGCGTCGAGGCGCCGTAACGATTGCCCACAAACGGCTCGTGCAATACTTTTCCTTCCGGCGACAGCAGCCAGATCACCGGCACGGAATAACTCTGTGAATCCGTGCCCGGCTTGAATTTTCCCATCCACGGCAAAACTGAATCGGAAAAAGCAATCCCGTTCGCGCGCTTTTTGTGATTGAACAGCAGGCGAAACTTGGGATCGTAATAAATTTTTTCGAACGGAATGACGTGATTGGCTTGCAAATCATAGCAGGCCTGCACGAAACGGCCGAGCTCGTCTTGCCAAACTTGCGCCGTTTCCGCTTGCGGCAGGAAAGTTTCGGCGGTGTAGCCATACTCTTCTTCGTCATAAACCGGCGGGCATGCCACGGCGATGACTTCCACGCCTTGCTTTTTGTATTTGAGATAAATGTAATTCGACACCGCCATGTCGTTGAAAGAATCCGCACACCACAAGCCGCCGTAACTGTCCGCGGGATTGACGCTCGGCCCGCCGAATAACAGCAAATAAATCAATTTGGTGTCCGCGCTTTTGAGCTCGAGCACACGCTTCTTTTCGCCGGCCATATCGTACACAAAAATTTCCGGCGCGATCACCTCGCCGGCTTGATAGCACGGTTGTGATTTATCCTGGCCGGTTGCCGCACAAGCGCACAGGGCGAGCAACACTCCCGGCAGAGGCAAAAAAATGGCACGAAGTGATTTCATGTTAGTCTCTTAAAAATGGCCTACTGAATTTGATGATCGAAACTTAGAGAAAGAATCGTTGAATGTCAATTTGATTTCCAATCAGAATAAGTGCATCTGCACCGCGCCGGAATCAGGAACGTCATCGTTCCAACCGGCATTTGAGCCAACGGCGGCGATCAAATTCATCATACCGTCATCATCCAAGTCGGCGCGCTTGAATCCGAGCAGCAGGCATTTGTTTTCAGCCTCGCTGCGGAAGGCGAGGTTGTTTTGAAAAAGATTGGCATAGCGTCCGAGCTGCACGCCTTTGGCGTCGGCCATGCCCACCGTGCCGCGATAGGAATTGTCCGTGGATTTAATCACCCATACCGTCACCAATTTATCGTATTTGAAAGCGCGATTGCCGCCCCACCAATTGGCGCCGTTCTGTTGGTTTTGATCCGTGTCCACCGCCAAATTGATGCCAAACGCATCGGGATTCGGCAGGCGCGACAAATCCAATTTGAACCAAAGTGTGTCGGTGCGCGCCTCGTAAAAAAATGAAAGCGCTTTGACCTCGGCCCAATTCGGATTTCGCCCGTCGTTTTCGGCATCGACCTCCAGCAAGCGCCAATCGGCGCGCTTCAAGTCGCGCACCGGTTTTGAAACCGCCAGTTGCGTCATCGGCAGCATCGTGCTTCTGACGTAATTAAAATCCGGTTGCAATGCTAAAGCAGAATGAAAAGTTTTTTCTGCCTCCTCTGGTTTTTCCACCGCCAAATACGCCTGCCCTAACAGCATCAGCGCCGTCGCATGCCACCATTTTTTAGAGACCCCGTCTTTTAATGACCATTGCTCGCAACGCGCGATCGCGTCTTGAAAACGCGCCAGGCCGCGCTGCTGATCGCCGCCCGCTTGCTGTGGCTTGTAAAAAAGATCGATCGCTTCTTCGAGCCGCACGAGCGGATGCTCCGGCGCCAACGACCTGGCTGTTTGCAGCGCCGCCTGGCTTTCCGGCCAAACGGTTTTGCCCGTGGCGGGATCGAGCATGAAACGCCAGTATAGGCAGCGCCGCGCGACGGCATAGGCTTCGATCAAATTGGGATTCTTGGCCGTGGCAGAATCAAGCTGCGCCAATGCGCCATCAATAATTTTCTTCGCACCTTCGGCATTATTGAAAGTCACAAATGCCAGTTGCCAATTGGCGAAAGCTGCGAAATAATGCGTCCACGCCATGAGCGAATCGTTGCGCGCGAAGCTCTGGTTTTGCAATAGCCGCTCAAAACGTTGGCGCGCCTGCACCATGCCGGCGCTATCGGCCTTGATGCTGGCTGCCAACAGCGCGGCTTGGGCTTGCCCAAATTCTTCCTGCGTTTGTCGAGTTTGGCAGGCAGCGGAAAACAGTATCCCGCTGAAGAGCCACAACCGAAGATGGTATAGCATCATTTTCTTTTTCCTTGTTATTAGTTTTGCACTGCTAAAGCATTGCACTCGGGTTCAGACCGCTAAACTCACACGAAATTTAAAGAATAGAATCAAAAAAATCGCCTGCCCCAAGAAAGTCGAACGTCAAACCTTATCGGTTTTGACGTGAATTTCGCGATATGCGGAGGGAGTCATGCCGGTGTGCTTTTTGAAGGCGGTGTTGAACGAGGCTTTGTTGTTGAAACCTGCTTCCAGGGCGAGGCTCAAAATGGTGTAGCGTTGTTTCTCGGGATCGGCCAGCAGCTTTTGGGCTTCTGCGATGCGATATTGATTGATGAAATCGAAGAAATTTTGGCCGAGCTTTTCATTGAGCAATTGCGAGAGATGGTGCGGAGGAAGATCCAGTTTTTGTGCGAGCTCGTGCAATTTCAGCTCCGGGTTGGCAAACGGTTTTTCGATCTCCATCAAGCGCAGCAATTTGGCCGCATAAACTTCGGCGCGAGGCCGGGTGAGCGCGGATTTTTCATACTTTGGCGCAGGCTTCATCACGGTCGCGCCGGAAAAAATTTCAGGTTGGCGCAAAGCCACGTAACTGATGCCGTAAATCAACACGACCAAAGAGAACAAGACCAGGGCATCGACCGCGCGGCTGTAGGGCAAACCCAATTGCAAGGCCGTCATGTACAACAAAGTCAAACCGGCGCAACAGCCGAACCCGAACGTCAAACGCTGCAACCAGCGCAGGCTGATCTTTTCAAGCGAAAGAAAATTTCCTTTGAGATTTTTGGCCCGGCCTGCGAGCACCCGCAGCGTGAACGCCGCATAAAACAACATGTGAGAAACCTGTACTAAAAAAAGAAGGAAGTAACGCCAATCCATCGTGGGATTTTCAACGGCGATATACTTTTCCAAAATGCTGCGCTTGATTTCCAGTGGCAGGCGATAAAAAGGAATGAGCCACGCCAAATAGAGCAGGCACGGCAAAAAATGCCAGGCGGTTTTCTTTTGAAGTTTGAGCTTCTCGCTGGTTAGAAATTTGGCATAGAAATAAAGCAGAGGGCCGAATAAAAAAGAAAACGAAGCCGTGCTCAACCAAAAATGAGGAAAGGCGTATAAGTACTTCGTCCAATAGCCCACGGTTTCAACCAGGCGCAGCGCGAACAAAAGAATCAGGGCCGCCAGCACGCGGTTGGCGCGGCGATTTCCGCGGCGATGGGTAAATAGCACCAGCGCTAAAAACAATCCCTGCGCCGCAGCGAAGAGCAGCAGGACGGTCCAGGTGTTCAAAGAAGGTTTCATACCCCCAGCACCGCCTGCGCTTCTTGCTGAAATTCTTCCTCCGTCGCGGTCAGTTCGCGCAGTTTTTCCAGCAAAAGCCGGCGAAATTCACGGCGCATCAGGGCGAGATAGTTGGTGACATTGCTGGCAGAAAGGCCGAACTCCGCGGCAAGCTGATCGTAGGTCGAACGCTGCGCCTCGCTTTCGTCGAGATCGTAGCGCTCGAAAATCTGAAAATGCACGCGGCGATTCCGGGCTTCGCATTCCGTGCGCAAATTTTCCAGCGCGAGGCTAAACAGGCTGCGCAGCCATTCTTTTTCAAAATAGGCTTCAATGTTTTCATGATCGGCAATTTCCACGTGCTGCAGCTCGCCCTCAGCATTTTCAAAATCGAGCGCGACGAATTGCTTGCCGCCGCCGCGCTTTTGCCGCTGCGCCGCTTTTTCCGCGTTGGCCACGTAACCTTCCAGGCAGGTTCTTAAAAAAGTGCGAAAGCGCGCTTTGGCAGGATCATAGTTTTGGAAATAATTTTTTTCCAAAGCTTGCGCGAAAAAGCCTTGCGTGAGGTCTTTGGCATCTTCGTTCGATTTATTCCACTTCAAACGCAAATATTTATAAACCGGCTTCCAATACGCTGCAATCAAAACTTCAAAGGAACGCCGGCGTTCGGCGGCGTCGGCGCTGCGTGTGGCCAGAATCGCCGACCAGCGCGTGAGCGGAAAGCGGTCTTGCGAACCGCCGATGAGGGTGTCGTCGGGCATTTGTGGCTAGGTTGTTGAATTATTGGATTGTTGGATTTGACGAACAAACTCCCAATTTTAAATGTCATGCTGTAAGCATCTTTTTCAGCGTAGCGCGGCAACAGCCGCAACCGATCGATCAAAGGCAAAACAATTTAGGGTAATACTATAAGCATTGTGCTGCTTAAAAAGTTCCTTACAGGATGACAGTCGAACGTTACTTGGCGGAACAAATCCCATTCAGAGAAGAGCGAATCGCCGCCCCAAAACTATAAGGGAGTCGTGGCAGAAAGGCAAACGTTTTTCTGGAGACGCAAAAGATCACTTGCTTTCGCTGCGGATGATATCCTATATTCTGTTAATATGAAAATTCATTTTGTCTTCAGCGTTATATTCACTTTGGCTTGCACGATAAGCTGGGCGCAAGAAACGCCAGAGAAACCCAAGAAGCCCCGCCCCACCGCTGTTGCGCCGACCTGAAGCGGCTGACCCGGCGAAGGCGGTCCGCTCCGTGGGAGCGGCTTGGAAACGAAATGGACGTTTTCTGCGCGCTATGTCGATACAGATTTAGCCCGGCCAAGGTGGCGCTTCACTGCAAATTATCGCCTCCTGCGCACACTGCAAATCGGCGCGGAATTTAATGCGGCCGCGAAAGAAGTCGGGCCTTTAGTGACGTGGTATTTGGTGACCGAGACGCACACGCGGCCGGCCCTGTTTCTCGGCGCCAGCTCCGATCGCATCGGCTCGCCGAAAGGAACGCAATCATATTATTTGACCGTTGCCAAACACATTCCGCGCACGCCGTTTTCGCCTTACGCGAGCTTGAACTATTCCGAATGGGATGAACATTTTAATTTTCCCTTTGGGATGAACGTGGCGCTGCCCAAAAATTTTGCGCTGCGGCCCATGTACGACGGCGACCGTTCGCACATGGTGCTCACCTATTCATATCGCCAGGCGAGCGTGTCTTTGCTTTACGTTTGGCTGGAAAAATTTGGCGCGGCAGTTTCGTTGGGATTGTAAAAATCGTAAAAATTTAGCCGTTTGAAATTGAATCTCTGTCCCTGTCAGAAGGAATCCTGTGACGGACTTGCACTGTACTCGATGCTTCACAAGTTTCCTTAAAAATCCAATCCCGCGCCTATCATTTATAACCACCGGTGAATTTTATGAAATCTCTGATTAAATCTTTCTTCATCTTTGCCATTCTGTTTTTGCTGGTCAATTCCGCCGCCGCGCAGCTTCCACAAGAGGCGATTTGTTCCGTGTGCCGCGTCAACGAAGGCGAAACCGGGCCGGAAAAAGTTGTGGACATGAGCGAATATCTCGGCGAAAAATTTTATTTCTGCTCGAAAAAATGCCAGGGGCTTTTTGATGCCGATCCCGAGGCTTACACCCCGCCGGTATTGCCGCGCCCGGCGCCAGGCTTCGCCGTTAAAAATCTCGCCGGTGAAAAAATCTCATTGGCAACCCTGGCCGGCAAAGTAGTGCTGCTGGATTTTTGGGCGACGTGGTGCAAGCCGTGTGTTAAAAGCATGCCGGAACTGCAAAAGTTGCATGAGCAACTTGCGCCGCAGGGTTTGACCATAGTGGGAATTTCCATCGATGAACAAGGGCAGAAAAAAGTGCCGGCATTTCTGGCCCGGCATAAAATCACTTACCCGGTAGCGCTGGATGGCGGTGAAACTCCGGCGTGGGAATCGTACAAAGTCAAAGTGATCCCTGCTCTATTCTTGATCGACCGCAAAGGCCGGATCGTGCAGCAATGGATTGGAGAAGCACGAATGGAAGAAGTGACAAAGGCGGTGCGGGATTTATTGCAAGTTAAAGCGGAGTGAATGGTTTTCGTAATCGCGCCTTCAGGGTCGGCGCCTGAGGGCACAGTTACGAAACACATTTTCATCATGATTCGCACTTTGATCATCGACGACGAGCCGATCGCCCGGCAAGGCTTGCGCGCATTGTTGCAGTCCGAACCCGACGTTGAAATTATCGGCGAATGCGGCGACGGCTTGCAGGCGGTCGAAGAAATCGAAACCCACTCGCCGGATTTGGTTTTGCTCGACATTCAAATGCCCGAGCTTGACGGCTTCGGTGTGATTGAAGCTTTAGGCCGGCGGCCCGCGCCGATTTTTATTTTTATCACGGCATTCGACGAGTTTGCTTTGCGCGCATTCGCAGCGCATGCGCTCGATTATTTGTTGAAGCCGGTAAAAGCCGAAGCCTTTCGTTTTGCCCTGCAACGCGCCCGCGCTTTGCTGCAAAGCGAGCAGCGCGCTGGATTCGAGCAAAAGCTCGCCGCGCTGTTGCACGATCGCCCTCGCCGCGAAAAATATTTGGAGCGTTTCGTCGTCAAATCCATGGGCCGGGTGGATTTGATCAAGGTGGAGGAAGTCGATTGGCTGGAAGCCGAAGGCGATTATGTGGGCCTGCATTATCACGGCAAAAAACATTTATTGCGCGCCAAAATCGGCGCGTTGGAGGGGCAACTGAATCCCGGCCAATTTGTGCGCATCCATCGTTCCACGATTGTTCGCCTCGACGCCCTCAAAACCATGCACGCCTCGACTAACGGCGATTACGTCGTCTTTTTAAAAAACGGCGCCCAGCTCAATCTGAGCCGAAATTATCGCGAAAAGGTTTTTGCACAAATTCAAAACCAAGTTGCGCGGCAGTAGCAAATAAAAACAAAAAACGTAGCGCGGCAACAGCCGCAAGCGATCAATCAAAGGCAAAACGATTTAGGGCAAAACTATTTGATTTTGTTTTTAATGCGAATGACCAGTTACAATACCAAAAGGTTTAAAGCAAAAAGTCAAAATCATTGAACCGCTTTTAATCATTTTGACTTCAATTGTTTTGACTTATATCTTTTGCTCGGCCTTCGCATGTTTAATTGTTTTGCCCATAAGTGAAACAGAAATATACCTTACACAAACTACGTGTGATCTTAAAGAATAGTGATTACATTAGTGACAGCGGCCGCGTATGAATTTTAGTTTTCGCGCAGCCGCCCTGACACAGCGCGTTATGTCATATCGCTACCACCGTTTCATCGCTTGCCCGCCTCGCTTCATCGCATAACACCATCCTGTTATCGCATCCTGCTTTCAATCCTCATTACTTTTGATTATTTCAAGCGCAAATGCAATCTTCGCATCACTTATGAACCTCAAGAAAGGAGTGAGGACCATGTCATCTTTGTTGCGCAATCCGGTTTTGGTTTTTTTAATGTTGCCTATCGCTGCGGCGACGTTACACGGCCAAACTTTTACCAAAGTAACCACCGGCGCCCTGGTCAGCGAGGTGGGCGCCTGGCGCAGCGTGAATTGGGTGGATTATGACGGCGATAACGATCTTGATTTGTTTGTCACCAGCGGCTTGCGCGCGGCGCGCAGTAATCTGCTGTTTCGCAACGACGGTGCGCCGAATTTTACTTTCACTAAAATTACCGCGGGCCCGCTCGCCAACACTCCCAATCGCGGCGTGGGCAGCAGTTGGAGCGATTACGACAACGACAGCGATCTCGATGCTTATATCACCACCTGGTACGGCGAGGTCAATCTTTTTTTCGAAAACAACAGCGGCAGCTTCACGCGCATTACCGCGGGTAGTTTGGCCACGGAGGGCAGCTTTTCTGAGTCGTGCAGTTGGGGCGATTATGATAACGACGGCCATCTCGACTTGTACGTGGCCAACAGCGGCGACGTAAACTCCACCGGTCCGCAGCGCAATTCTCTTTATCACAATAACGGCGACAAAACTTTCACGAAGATCACCACCGGCGCCATCGTCACCGATTTGAAATATTCGCGCGGCGCCAATTGGGTGGATTATGACGACGACGGTGATCTCGATATGTTTGTCGCCAATGAAGAGAATCAAACCAATGATTTGTATCGCAATCTTTTGAAAGAATCGGGTACGGCAAATTTCGATAAAGTTGCCGCCGGCAATATCGTCACCGACGTCGCCTCTTCGTGGAGCGGAAGCTGGGGCGATTATGACAACGATGGCGATCTCGATTTGTTCGTGGCAAATTGGGGCCAAAACGATTTTCTATATCGCAATGATCGCAACGGCGCCTTCACCAAAATCACCAGCGGCATACTTGTGAATGACGGCGGGTTTTCGGCCTGCAGCGGCTGGGGCGATTATGACAACGACGGCGATCTCGATTTGTATGTTACCAATGCCTATGGGCCGGGGCAGTTGAGAAATTTTTTATACCGCAATCTTCTCATGGACTCGGATACGCTGGCGTTCGAAAAAATCACCACCGGGCCGGCGGTTACGGAGGTGGGGCATTCTTATGGGTTCAGTTGGGGCGATCACGACAACGACGGCGATCTCGATTTGTTCGCCGCGCGCACGCAAAATGAAAATCAAAACAATGTGTTTTACATCAACGACGGCGGCAATCAAAAAAGCTGGCTGGAGTTGATTGGCGTGGGCACGACTTCCAACAAGTCTGCGATCGGTGCAAAAGTCCGCGTGCGCGCGACGATCAACGGCAAAGCCGTTTGGCAGCGCCGCGATATTGCAGGCCAGGAAGGATATTGCGGCCAAAATCTGCGCCTGCATTTTGGTTTAGGTGATGCGGTAATCGTCGATTCGCTCATAATTGAATGGCCTTCTGGAAAAAAAGACGTATCGACCCAAGTCGCAACCCGGCGAATCATCACGGTGACGGAAGGCACGCCCACGGGCGTGCACGATCGTCGAGGCGCGGCGCCGCAAGGCTATAAGCTAAAGCAAAATTATCCCAACCCGTTCAATCCGGCGACGCAAATCGAATATGCCTTGCCTTTTGCCGGCGAGGTGATTCTCAAAATTTACGACGTCATTGGCAATGAAGTGCGGACTTTGATAAAAGGGGTCTCACCCGCCGGCGAGCGTGCGGTGATTTGGGATGGCACGGATGAGATTGGCCGGCGTGTGGCTTCGGGGATTTATCTTTATCGCATGCACGCAGGCGGCTTTCAACAAACGCGTGCGATGCTGCTGGTGGAATGAGGAATTCGTACTAACGCGATTAGGGCTTATGACAATTCTTTTAGTTGCGGCTTGAATGCCGCCTTATTCCATTACAAGTGAACTCTTTGCAAAAAAAAGCAAAAATTTGGGACACAAAATTGAAATCACACAAAAAATACAATTTTGTGGGCTTTCAATTTTGTGTGACTTTTTTTTGGTTGCGGCTCGCCCGCGTTGGGATATTGTGCTTGATGCTTAAAAAGATTCTTGCAGAATGACATAAGGGCTTCAGGCGGCTAAACTCTTGCCCTAACTTTATTCTCCCTTCTCCGGATCCAATACCCTCACCAACCATTTGCGCAGTCGTTTCCACAAGCTGCGCCGTCTGGGTGCGGGCTTACGCTTGGAATAAGCTGCGGCCCGTTCCGGGCGGCGATAATCCTGCGGCGGGTTGACGGTGACTTCGGGCGTGCGCTCCATCGGCATGCGCGTTTCCACCACGCGATGCGGGCACCGGTTGCTGTTGCCGCCGTGAAAAAAGCCCATGTTGGCGCGAATGGGATCCACCACCATCGCAATCTGCCATTCCTGATTGTAATACCGCCGTTGGTTCAAACGGTCGGTGTTGGACATGAAGATGCCGAAATTGGGATGGGAATGATACCAGCCGATTTTGCGGATACGGCCGTTGCTGCGCTCGCGAATGCGATCCACCTCGTTGTTGATGCGTTGAAATTCCTCGCGCGATACTTCCACCGAGACGGAATCCGAATGCGCATACTCGGCGGAAACGAAATCCTGCAAATAAATCCAGGTGAGATCGAAATCTTCGTCGATATAGGCGTTGCCGAGCAGAATGCCGAAGCATTCAATGCGCGTGTCCACGCGCGCGTGGCTCATGATGCGTTCGACCGCCTGGCTGTCGGCATAAACGATGTAACGGTTCGGGCCGTGAGTACGCGGCCAGTCGGGCGGAATGCGCCGGGGCTGCGCCTGATGAACGCGCACTTCCTTGATGCGAAACCGGTCTTGCGGTTGTATCATGCGGTTGGGAGGTTTGCTCACGTGTCTCGCGCTCACTGCAAATTGATCATGCGGTTAATATTCCCGCGACAAATCCGGCAAGGGGGTATTGTCGACGGGCAGTTTGATGGTGTTGCTTCTATACCAATCCAATGCCATGGTGTTGGCCGGACTTTTTATGTTGATGAGATAGGGCTGGAATTGAATGTATTTGGCGATGCGCAAACAAAACGCCGCCAGGCCTTCGTCGGGCGAATAACCGCCGACGCACACCACGCCGTTGACGAACACGTGCGGGTGAAATAAAATTGGCCGCGAAGTAAACTTTGCCAGCGGTGCGCGGTCGGGATATTCCGGCAATAGCTTGATGACGACGGTATGCGCTTCGCGAAACGATTCCGGGCCGATCAAGCCGCGCAAATTGAAATCGACGACGTAAATTTCCGGGGGCGTGCGGCGATCCGCGGCTTCCCACGCGATCAAATCGCTTTGCAGCGCCTGCATGGCCTGATAATCGTGCTCCAAACGCACCGTGCGGGACGTTTTCATGGCGATCCGGTGAGCGGTTTCCCTAACGTTCTAAAAAGTTCAGCCCGTGCGCAACGGGGTTAAAAATTGATCTCTGTGACGAAGGGGGACGGCGGCAACAAGAGGCAATTCAAAGACCGCCACGCTGCACCACCGCGACGCGGACTTGATCCCCATCTTGCGCATTGATTTGGGACAGGGTCTGGCTTTCGCCCAGCTCGCCGCGGCTTTTGACGGTCAGGCCATATTCTTCGTTGTTGTTGAGCAGGGGCGGAATGAAGCCGGCCAGCACCAAATTGTCGATGATCTGCTCCCGCGTCATATCGCGCGACATATCCACATCCATCTCCGAGTCGTCACTGACGTTGATGAATGTCAGATTGATGATGTCTGCCATTCCGTTATTCCTTCCAAGTTGTGAGGTAGTCATGTTGATCCTTGAGCTGGGGTTGTGTGTGCTCCGCGAATCTTAACAAAATTGACCAACTGCAGCTTGTCATTCCAATATTTCTCCTCAGCACACTTCGCGACTCTCGCTCCTGGGTGAGTCTGCAATCGGCATGCGACTCCGTCCCCGGCTCAAGCCCGGCAAGATTGTTTCTTCGTCTTGTGATAATTCAAAATCAAAAATGCGGCCGTGGCGATCTTGCACTTGCAAAACCGGCAGGCGCGGAAACCCCAAATCGTGCAAAGTCAAATTCAGCATCGCGTCGCGATAATCGGCCCCCTCCGGGCTCATCACGTCCCAGCTATCGCCCACCATCATCAATTGCAGGCTGGCACGGTCGCCGATGATTTTACAATTGCGGCATTGCACGCGCTCGTGCGGCAAACGAAAGAGCGGTTGCATCAATTCCGTTTCCTGGTTGCAATTACCGCAGAACAAGTGTGACACAAAGCTGCCCGGGAATTTGATCACCGGTTCTTCCCGGCCGGATTTTTCCAAAGCCGATAAACAAGCGCGTAACGTTGAAGTGGCCGCGGCGCCGGCAACCATGCTCACCTGGGAAAGCGGGCGTATTTCTTCGCATTCACAGCCTTGTCGGCGCAGAATCGGCGTGACTTCGAAATAGGGCTGAAGGCCGCCGCCGTCGTATTGCATGCGCACGCCGCGGGTCGAGAGGCGCCCATGGAGGCATTTGACGGCTTGCTCCACTTGCAAAGCGGCAATGAGCGCCGAGGTGACTTGCACCGTGGCCATCCGGCCGGCGGAGTAATGGCGCCGCATGATTTGAAAACAGGAATCATAACGGCCGCTCGCGGCGGCGCGCTCGCGCTTGGTGGTGGTGCAATTGAAACAGCATTCAAAAGGCGGCGCGAACACGTAAACGCTGCCGGCCAGGCCGCGAATGCCGCCGTCGATGAACGGCTTGCCGGCCAGCAAACAGGCGCGATTGACCGCGAGCCGGGCTTCGAGGTTATCGAGGCAGCCTAACACCAAATCCATGCGGCGGTAAATCCCCAGTCCGGCCTCCCACACCACGTCGCCGTCGAGCGCTTCCACCACTGCGGCCGGCTCGACACATAATTCTTGCGCACGTTGCGCCGCCACCGGCGCTTTGCGTTGGCCCAGATCGCTTTGGCGAAACAGCGCGGTGCGGCTCAAATTGGAAATTTCAATGTGATCGAAATCCACGATCAAAATATAACCCACGCCCAGGAGCGCCAGGTTTTTGGCCACTTCATTGCCGAGGGCGCCTGCGCCCACCACCATGATTTTGGCGGCGCGCAGCCGCTCCTGACTCCACCAATCGATGCGTTCCTGGCGATCGGTCGCGGTGGATGCGCGCCGGCGCGCATTTCTGATTTGAAAGGTCATATCCAGCAGCCTTCCGCAGAAATCCTATCTCACCCTTCGGGCTTTGCGCGAATGGCAGCGCAAGCATCCGCGCAGCCGTTTGATCTGATGCCAGCAAGTGGCATGATACAGCTCTGCGCATTCGCGATTGCGGCAACGCACCCATCCCGGCAGCAGAATGCGGTCTTTCAAATTCAACAAGCGCGATTGAATCAGCGGGATAAATTGGAAAACAACGGCCGCGAGTGCGAACGTGATTTCCAAAAAAATGAACCGCAGCCAATAACTTTTGTTCTGAAAAATGCGCCGCCAGTAACCTTTGTGCTTGAAATAAGGATCTTCATCGATGGCATGTTTGCAGTACGGGCAAATTTTTTGGTCACGCGCCCGCCGGACGTAGCGCGGCAAGCGGGGATGTCTTTCGAAGACTTCCGGCGGAAACGCAGCCGCTCCGGGTTCGCCGTTGGCGGAATCCGGAGCGCGCGACAATCGCGTTGCGATGGTTGACCCCGTGCGGCCCACTTCGACCCTATCGATAAAACTCATGATGAATTGCTGATTCATCCCTGTTTGCGCCGTTTTCAGACCAGCTGAAAATCGCAGCTCCTGGAAAAAAACGCCGGGTGAAATTTCAAACCCTCTTTCGTCAGGCCTGCCGGACAATGCCTTAATTCATCTTGGTATATAGCTGCATTGTCGCCTGCTTGCGGGCGCGGCGGATTTTTTTCAAACTTTTTACAAACGGATAACAAATGCACCAGGCGGGTGATCGCCATAGACAAGTTATATTTACCGGCTATGGCGCGGTAATGCAGGGCAATGTGAAGGAATTTTCTGACGGTGACCGGGAGAGGGGGGTGACGGGGAGATGGGGAGAAGGGGAGAGTAGGTAAAGATCACCCTTTCTCCCTTTCTCCCTTTGACCATTTCTCCCTTTGACCAACTCACCTACTCTCAAACATTCTTTCAAAAATAATGCTCTTTGCACAACTTGATGCCGCACATTTTGGCCCACAGGCTCAACGGCTCGCCGCAGACGATGCAGGTGCCTTTGGGATATTGTTTGCGGCGCGTAGCAGTTGAACGGGGAGAAGTTGCATCATAATGCGCACCACTGCGAAAATTTTGCGTAGCAGTGCCTTTTCCGGTCTTGCGTGCGCGTGGGCGCGGGGAATCGGAATAAAAATCCGCGTCCGGCAGAGACAGCGGCGTGGTTTCGCGCAAGCGCGGCGACCGGCGCGGCGGAGCAGCACGAAATTCGCGAAGAGATTCCGGAGCGGGTGTTTGAAGTTTCGTGCGCCCCGGCGATGCCGCCTCGGCATCGGTATTCAGCGCAGCCGGGCGCGGCTTGGCTTCGGTTTGGCGTGCTTCAGGATTCGATTTGAAATTCGGCAGGGAACCCGGCGCCGCAGTTCTTTTGGTTTGACGTTCTGTTTCTGCTGTCGACTTGGGCAATTCCGTTTTCGCATGCGTGTTGCCGGCCGGCCCAAAAACCTTTTCTGCAGACGTGCTTTTCATGGATTCTACCCGCGAAGCGGGGCGCGGCGCATGCGGTTCGTGCTCGACGCGCGGTTGTGCCTGGCGTGAAGACGTGCCGGTGGCTTCAGTTATCCAACTGGCTTTGCGCGGCGGCTTCGTCATCGCTTGTTCGTGGCTCTTTTGCTGTTGCTGCTCATAAGCCTCACGCGTGATCACCAAGCGTCCCCAAAATCTCAGGCTGCCGGTTTCATCACCGGTCACCAAACTCGTGCCGTCCGGATTGAACGCGCTGCAGGTGAGATTGCCGGCAATGACGTGCATGAGCTTGCCGTCGCGCACGTTCCACAATTTGACGCTGCGATCTTGATAATCGTTCGCGGCCAAAACGGTGCCGTCCGGGCCGAAACGCAAAGAGGTCACGCCGCTGGAAAAAGGCTTCAGCTCGTGCATTTGTTTGCCTTGCGTAATATCCCACAATTGCACGACAATGCCGTGATTGATGGTGGCCAGCACGCTCTGATCCGGGCTCAACGTCAGCCAGCTCACGCTGCCCGAACGCTCGGGCAGGTGGTATGCGAGCCGGCCCGTTTGCGTTTCATAAAAGCGCACGCTGCCGTCGTTGGCGCCGGTAATGAGCAGGCGATCATCCGCACTGAAAGCCACGCAATTCGCCAAACCCGAGCAACCATAAAACGTGTGCGCGATCGCCCCTTGCGTCAAATCCCAAAGAATGGCGGAATTGTCCGGGCTGCCGGTGGCAAGCATGCGGCCATCGTGGCTGAACACCACCGCGTCGACGCTGCTCTTGTGTGCGGCAAAAGTTTGAATCAACGTGCCGTCGTGCGTGTCCCACAACGTGGCCTGGCGATTGTAGCCGCCGATCGCAAGAATAGTATCATCGGGACTGAAGCACAAGCATTGCACCGGATTGCCCGGCTCCATCAATGTGACCAGGCCCCGGCCGTGTTTCAGCTCCCACAGCTTGACGCCGCCGCGCTTATCTACGCTGGCTAAAATTTGGCTGTCGTGGCTGAACACCAACTCGACAATGGTATCTTCGTGCTCTTTGAGCGTGAACAGCAATTGATTCGTGCTTAAATTCCACACGCGCACGGTATGATCCGCGCCGCCGCTGGCCAGCATGGTTTCATCGGAGCTGAACGCCAGCGTGCTCACCCGGCCGAGATGCGCGGACAACGCATGCAAGGCGAATTTGTGCACCAGCAAAGAATGAAAGATTTGCTCGGCTTGATGCAACAATTGCATCGCATCGCGATTGTCGAAATAAGTGTTGCGCTCCAGGCATTGTTTGGCTTCCACTAGCAGTTGGCCGATTTGTGAAGCAGAAACTTTCGCGTCGCCGGTGGGATAAATCCAGTCGACCAGCAAGCGCTCGACGTGACGGACCTTATCCTGCACTTCGCCGCCGCTTTCGGTGCGCATGCGCACGAACAGATCATTGACCTCGTGGCGCACGTAGCGGAAATCGCGGTCGACGTCGGCCTTGATGCAATAATTCTCATCCATGGCCACGGCTTGTTCCAAACTTTGTGCGGCGGTGTGGCCGTCGCCGAGCAAGGCGGCATATTTGGCGTGATGATAATGGCTTTCCGAAAGCTGCGGGCTGGCCTCGCGCGCCTGTTGCGCCAAATCCAGAGACAAGCCCAACAGCCGCGCGGCTTCCTCTTTGTTGCCGTTCAATTGATGATCATTGGCTTTCGCGTAACTCGCGATCGAAGCGTGCAGCAAAGCTTCGCCTAAAAAGCGACTGGCCTCGGGCAGGCGCGACACTTCGGCTTTGGCATAACGTGCCGCAGCCAGCAAATGCTGCTCGGCTTTGTCGAGGCTGACCACGTTGCAATCTTGCGTGACCCCGTAAAGATAGAGCTTGCCGATCATGAGCTGGGTCATGAAATTAGCATCGTCGCGCCTGGCAGATTCAATGAAGGCCTCGAGCGCCTTGTCCGGCAGGCCCTTTTGCAGACGGTCGCAGCCGATTTGATAAAACTCGCGCGCCTGCGTCAGGGTCGGGCTTTTCAAAGTGGAATGCACGGCTTCCATTTGCCGCAGCATGCCCATCATCGCCTGGCTTTGCAACTGCATTTGCTCGATCATCAGGGCCAGGTTGTATTCAAACGTCGAGCGCAACGATTCGATGGCGGAAGTCGTTTCGTTGATCGCCTCGGTGACATCTGCCAGCCCGCGGTCGAGCGTGCCGTTCATGGCGTCGAAGCCGGCGCCGAATTTTTTTCCGAGCGCTTCGCGGCTGGCGATGATCTCGCGCGTTTGCGCGGTGATCGCCACGTGTTGCTTGCTGCTGCTGCTGCGAATCTGGCCTTGAATATCTTTGATGAAAGATGAAGCTTGCAGATATTGTTGCCAGCTCAGCTTCGAACCCAAATAAAAACTCGCCATGATTATCCTCTATTCACGATCATCCTGAAGCTGACCAGGTCAGCGGCGCCCTCCGAAGAGGGCGCCAGCATGACTTGGTAGTGGAGGAGGAGGTTCCAATCTAATCGTTCTCACCATCTCTATGCAGAATTCATTGCAAATCGTTTGCCATGAAATCTCTACCGGTTCTTTTGTGAAGTGGCGCGCGGGCGCCGGGCCGCGCCGGTGGAGGTCCCGCCGGAAGACTCGCGCTCCAAGCGCTTCAGTTCGCGTTTTTGCTCTTCCAAATAATCCTGCATGTCGATGCGGGTGTTGCGGCGCTTGAGCAGAGGCGACACCAGCTTCGCGCCCAGCAACACCACCAGCTCGCGTTTGCTATTGAGCATGGATTCATATCCAAAAAGGTAACGCAAGCCGAAAAACCACGGCGGCAGATCTTTCAAAAACGGAATACCGCGGCGCACTCTCTGTTGCGAGTTGCTGATCAACCCGGCAATGGCGGTTTCTTCACCGTCCAACAGCAGCGCTTGCGTCGAACCTTCGGTGATGTTTTTCGTGGTGTTCGTGGAGGCCAGTTGCACGTCGCTGCGTTCCGCCAGCACGTTCAAATGAATGAAGGTCGAATCATTGCGGCCCACCACGGTCGGCGTCACGGTCAAAATGATGCCGGCTTCATATTCGTTGAAACGCAGGTTGCCGGCGAAATCGACGGTGGTCAAGTAAAAATTCGTGCCCACTTTAATTTTGCCTTTTTGGCCGCTCATCACGCGAATTTGCGGCCGCGCCAGCACTTCGCCTTTACTCATGCTTTCAAAAGTGTTGAGCAAGGCGTTGACGTTCACGCGCCGGAACGCCTTGCTATAAGAGCTGCGCAGATAAATATTGCTGGCGTTGGCCGCGCCGAAGGTCTGCACCTGCACCGTGCCGTCGATCAGCGTGCTCCAATTAATGCCGAGTTCGCGCATGGTCTGATAATCGGCCTGAAAGAAAACGGCGTTGATTTCGACTTCAGGGGTTTTGACCGTATAGGGTGCCTGCACTTCCGGCTTGTCGTCTTTATTTCCTGCCAAATCTTCGATGGCATAGTAGCGGTCGCGCGCCGTGTATTTCAGCATGTTTGAGCGCAGCACGTATTCAAACGCGCGCTTCCAATACATGTTTTCCACCGACACCCCGATGGGCTTGGCGCGCAGCTTGGCATCGATGATGATGCGGTTGTCGAATTTCTGTGAAAAACTATTGAGAATGTCGATCACCGTATTGAACGGCGTATTTGGATTGAACGACACCAGCTCGTCCGGGCGGTAAGTCCGCGGCGGAAACTCCTCTTGTTGTGCTCGCAACGTCCCGACACAGCAGCCGATCAGAAGCCACATTGCCAAATGTTTTGTCATGCTGCTTGTTTTCTTCAGATAGATTTTCAGATTGTTTGTCATTCAGGAGGAACCTTTTTCAGCATAAGCACTGTACTCTATGCTTCACAAGTTCCCTACGGGATGACAAATCTTTTGTTTGTCATTAGTTGTATTCAATCTTCAGCCGCACCGTGCGCGTGCCGCCGTCGGTCTCCAGCGTAAATTCGGCGACGTTGTTTTGCGCATCGATGCGGGTTAGGCTGCCGCGCCGCACTTGCTGGCCCACGCGCATGGGCGTGACTTTGCCGTCTTTGGATCGCACATAAGCCGCGCCGCCGGCGATGGAAAGCAGCGTAGCCGATTCCACCTCCACCAATCCCGGCGGTTCCGGCGGTTTGGCCGGCTTCATCGGCGAAACCGACACCACCGGCGTTTTGATTTCTGCCATCACCGGCCGCAAACTATTGAACGCGTCATATTCAAACTCCGCCGCCCAATTCAGCGGCGGCGAAGTCATGGTCAGCTCGCTATTCACTTCCCAATCTTTGTTCATGGAATAGCCTTCGAACATCACGGTGAAGTTGAGCATTTTGGGATCGTTGTCGTTGCGGCGGTAATTCACGCTTTTGATTTGATACAGCAACGGGCTGCGCGTCACATACCAGACCAGCGCGCACACGTTGTAATAATCGCCTTCGCCGCTCAACGTATAAGAAAAAGCCGTGTATTCCTTTCGCGCTCTTCTTTCATTCAAATAAAAATCGAAATCCAGATTCAAACTATGCTGGTTGATCAGCCAATTGATATAAGACAGCGAGAACGCCGGCTCTTCGGTGTTGAGCAATTTCTTCGGTGCTTGCTGCCAGCGGCCGCGCAGCTCGTCGCGCTCGGCCGTAACATTTACCAATGTTTCCGCCACTTCCAGCGCGCCGCGCAATTGCGTGGTCAATTGCTTGCTTTTCATCCCGGTTTGCGTGAGCTTTTGCGCCTCGTGGCGATACCAAAAATATCCCAGGCCGGAAAGCAGCAACAACACGGCGAGAATGGTGAAACTGTTTCGTTTGGCGTACATGCCGGACTCTCTCGTTCGATGGCTCGGTCAATATTGTTTTCAAACCACTCCCCGGCATGTCATTCTGGAAGAATCTTTTTAAGTAGTGAGTATGGACTCGCATTTGAAAAAGATTCAGACGGTGTGAAAACGCTCGAATTTGTCATTGCGAGCGCAGCGAAGCAATCTCTAAATCCAATACGTGCACGCACCGGGATTGCTTCGCTCCGCTCGCAATGACGTTTTCACACCGTCTGATTCTTACAGAATGACAAAGCGCCGGGGAGGCGAATCAAATACGCAAAAAGTTACTCTATTCCCACAATACGATAGCTCGACATCAGCTTCTCGCCCAGTTGCGCGGCTCTTTTTTCCGCACTTTCTTTGGTTTTGAACATACCGATCAACACGCGATAGCGCTTGCGATTATATTTTTCGTCCCAATAATTTTCGACGGCGGCTTGCAAGTCCTGCTTGGCATAAGCCGTTTGCAATTGTTCGGCCAACTCCGGGCTGTCTGTGGCCGCGGCTTCGATTGAATATAAACGAAAAACCGGCGCGGCCTTTGTGAGCCCGGGTGCAGCCGGCTGCGGCGTGATCCGGTTTTCAGCCGCTGCCGCAGAAAACGTTTCGCCATTCACTGCCGCGGCTTGCGGCGGCGCGCGGCCGGCATTTTTAGCGGGCGCACGTGCGCTTTCCGGAAACGTTGCGGCGGCGGCATTACGTTTCTGCGTGCCATTTTCGGCGTTGTTCGGCGTTCGCGCCGGCGCGATTGGAACCATTTGCGCCGCAGAAGCTTCTTTGACGGCGCCGTTGAAAGTTGTGTTGCCGCCCACAGGCGGGCCGTTGAAAGATTGGCCGTTCAAAGGGACCGTGCTGCCGTTGGTGCGGCTGCGCATTTCTTCCGGGTTCGGAAAAGTAAGCGGCGGGGAAGCGCTGTTTTGCTGCAATTCGCCGTTTGGGTTTTGCCGTATCGCCGGTGCGTTGTTCGCAGGCGTCGCGTTTTCCCGGCCCAGAATCAAGCTGCCGTCGTTGCGCGGCGCGCCGGAATCGATAATGCGTACGCCGCCCGCGGAAAATTGCGCACCGCCGCCGCCGGGCGTGTTTTGGCGTTCCAGCTCGAACGCAAACATTTTTTGTTTGCCGTCTTCCGCGCGCGTCACCCGGCGCAAGCTGGCGTTTTCCAACTGCTCCGCTAGTGATGGAATCGTTTCGCGGCGCAACGAAGTGCCTTTGATGGAAAAGCCGTTTTGTGATTTGAGAATTTCTTCCACCCAAACGCTGCCGGTGCGGCGCACGCTGCGATTCAATTTTTGCAGAAATCCCAAAAATTCATCGTGCCCCTTGCCCAAGCTGTCGGACAAAGTCAGGTTTTTGTCGAGGCGCTTGCACTCCACCTCCAGCTCGTGCACGCGATCGACCGTGGCTTGATTGCTGCGAATCTGCTCTTCTAACTGGCGGTTCTGGGCGCTAATGGTGCTGAATTCGTTGCGCAGCCGCAAAATTTGCCAGGTGAAAAAGAACGCGACAATGCCGGTGAGCGCGAGCAGGGCATAACCGTGATAATTCAGCTTGAGCACTTGCTGCTGGTCTTTAAATTCTTGCGGCAGCAAGTCCATCACCATGAAGCGCGGATTTTTAGGCTCGAGCATTTGCCAGGCCAGCGCAATGGCCACGGCAAACTCCGAGAACACGGCGCGCTGCACTTCGTTGGCCGGAAATTTTCCCAGCTTTTCGGAATACAGATAATCCACTTCCACGCCCGTGCACTGCGCCGCGAAAAATTCCTTGGCGCGCATGCGGCTGCCTTTGCCGGCCAGCAAAATTCGCGCGATCTCCGGGATCTGGGCCTCGTCCTGTTCGTATAGCAGGCGGCGGTAGATCACTTCCAAAACTTCGGGCGAAGAAGCGCTCTCGTTGATGAGCGAGCTGACGTGAATCAAATCTTCCCCGCGCAAAAACAGCAAGCGGCTAAATTCTTCTTCAAGATAAACGATGGCGGTCACTTTATCGTCCGGCAAATCCATGCTGATACGTGCCAGATTGGCGAGCGCCACTTCCGTGGTTTCCATCAAATCCAAATGCAGATTGCCGCGCACGAAGCTGTTCAGATCGCGCAACAACGACATCGTCGGCGGCTGGTTCTCATACGACATCGTGATCGCAGTGCCGTCTTTGGCTTTGATGGTTTTCTGCCCGAGGTTCATGCTCGGCATGCGCTCGGCGCCGCCCAAACGTTCGACCACGCTCATGGCGCCCACCGGGCCGGGAGCGCCTTGATAGCTAACCATCGACAACGGCACGTTGCACGCGATTTTAATGCGCTTCTGCGTAAAACGATCCAACAAGCCGTACAACACTTCCACGTTGGCGCTGTCTTGCCGGTAATTGTTGTTTTCGCGCAAAGTTTTTTCGCCCGGCGATTCTTTCAAGCCGAAAGCATCGGGCAGCTCGCCCTCGCCGAGATTCTCGGTCTTTTCAGCGGCGGCCGGGGTTTCAAGACTGGTTTTGAGTTTGGCGCGTTCGAGGGCTTCCAGGCGAATCTGGCCGCCGTCACTCACGAGGTGGGCTACTCGCACTTCCGTGCCGCTCACCGCAAACCCTAAGGCTTGTTTCATGACACATCAAGGGAATAATGAACAACTGCGCGCGCAGCCCACAGGCCGCAACGCTTCAAGGGGAATTGAATGCACAACAGGTTTTTTGGAACACTGGATTACTGGATTGTCGAAGCTCCATCAATCCAACAATCCATTGATCCACCAATCCACCCCCCACCGCTCACATCACCTTGCGCTCGTAACGAATCAAATCTTCAAAGCGTTTTTTATTGTTGGAGAAGCTCAGTCCGGCTTCATATGAGATGATCCGGCTGCGGTGCAGGCGCGCCAAATCCTGCTCCAACGTGACCATGCCTTCATTGCCGCCTTGCTGGATGGTTTGATAAATTTCGTCCGTATGATTATTGCGAATCGCCGTGCGCACCGCGGTGTTCGTCACCATCACTTCTTTCGCCAGCACCAGCTTGCCGTCGACACCGGGCACGAGCTTCTGCGACATGACGCAGGTGAGTACGCTGGCCAGACGCTCGCGAATCCGCTGCTGTTCCGCGGGCGGCGACTCGCCCAGAATGCGGTCGATGCTTTCCACGGCCGAAGAAGTATGCAGCGTGCTAAAAACTTTGTGGCCGCTGTCGGCCGCTTCCAAAACCGTGGAAATGGTTTCCGCATCGCGCATCTCGCCGATCACGATGATGTCCGGATCCTGGCGCAGGGACTGCACCACGCCGTCTTTGAACGAGCGCACGTCGCGCCCCACTTGGCGGTGCCGCACCATGCATTCCTGCGAGGCGTGAATGTATTCCAGCGGATCGCTGATGATGATGATGTGGCCGTGCGAATGGCGGTTGTTGGCGTCGATGATCGTGTCCAGCGTCGAGCTTTTGCCGGAGCCGGTGATGCCGGTAATCAAAATCAAGCCGCTGCCTTCATATTCCATGCTCAACAGCATGGCCACATTGCGATGCAAACCCAAATTGGAAAACGGCCGCACTTCCGGATTGATGCGGCGCATGTTGAGCGCCAAATGGTTCAAATCCATGTAAATCGTGGCGCGAAACCGCCGCGGGCCGGAAGAATGCAGCAAGGGGAAGGAGAAATCAATATGGGAATGTTCCCAAAGATAATCGCGCTGCATCGGCATCAGAATGTTGATGAGCAGGAGGTCGGTTTCGAGCGTGGTGAAATGCGCCATCGCTTGATCCGGCGATTTTTCGCCGTGAATGCGATACCACACCCAGCCGCTGCTGCCCGAGCTTCCCAGATCCAAATCGGAGGCGTCTTTGCCTTCCATCGTCAACAACAAACAATCCAAAGCCTGGCGCAATTGGTGATGAATTTCTTCCGGCTGGCGGCTCAGAAGATCGCTGCTCGCACGCATCAGCTCCACGCCCTCCAAATCCGAAGGAATCAGCGTGATCAGCTTGGCAAGAATCGTTTTGGCGTTTTCAATGCGAAAATCTAACACCTCTCGTCCTCCAACGTGTCACTGCTTGCGGCGGCGTGGCTTCGGCCGCCCGTTTTTTTTCCCTGACGAAATCCGGCTCACCTGCAATAAAATACCGCCAAAGCCGGCGTTTGCAAACGGCGTATGCGTTTTTTGTGGACGCGCTGCAAACGTCCACTCTTCCTGGCGGCCGGCATTTCTCGAGAGTGCGAGAATGCAAATGTCATTCAGCAAAAATCTTTTTAAACGCCAGGGGCAACATGCAAAACTGCGGCGGCGCTTAAAAAGATTTCCGCGGAATGACATTTTTGAAGAACTCAAGCCACTGTCAATCATTCCACGCCAGCACCACGACGCGCGAAATCAACGGGAAATTCGGCGGGCCCGCCTGCAAGAAGCGCGGGTCGTATTGCCAGTCCGGCACATATCCCGACAGCAAAGAGCCGATCCCGCCGCGTTGGCGTTGGACCACGCTGCCGACCACGGTCAAGGTTCCGCGCGACAGGCCGAGCAAATGATTTTGCACTTTGAACTCGTCGTCCAGTGCCATGATGGCGGCGTGAATCACACAATTGTTGTTGTTGGCGGTGTTTTGCGCCACGACCACATCATCCTCCGCAATCAACCCCAGCATATCCTGCGAGGCCGGATTGACGAGCGGATTATCCAGATAAACGAGGTCATCTTCGATGTAAATGCGATATCTGCTGTAAATCGTCACCTGGCCATGCACCGTGCCTTGTACATGAATGCTCTTATCGTCCTGGTCCAACATGATAATGCCGTTGTAATCGGCAAGTTGCTTGGTGCCGGCGCTGAAGGTGTTGTCGTCGCCGTAGTCGTATGTGCCGTCGGCATTGAAACGAATCCAAACGTTTTCATCGGCGGCATAAACGTCGCCGCCGTTGTTCGCTGAGTCGATCAGTGCCGAAAGATTGAAGGGCAGGCTGATCGCCGGCGCATCGAACTCCGCGCCGCCGTAAAATTTCGGGGTGCCGGGCACGGTGCTGTGCGTGCTCGTGACCTTCTCGAAAAACACCGGCGTTCCCGAAAAACTGATATAGTCGTTGGCATGGAGCGGGCCCCAAAGCGTATCGCCCGTTGCTAAAGTGCCGCTCCAATCATCGAAAAAGATGACGAAATAAGAAAAAGCCGGTTTCGCCACCAGCGCTTGCACGGTGTCGGTAACGCCGTTATAGCTGCCGATGGCGGTCACCAGCGCGCGGGAAACGGCCAGCGGCGTATCAATCGCCACGTCCGTGACGGTCGCGCGAAATGTGCCGCCGTTGAAGATCGTCGTATCCAAACCGGTGCGCCACGAAAAGTCGCGATACAAATGCGACACCGCGATATTCGCGCCACTGTTGGCAATGTTCCGCGCGACCGTGCGCGTATAATGCCGAAAACTGCTCTCGCTCAGGTCGAGCGTGCGCTCGTTGATGCTGTACAGCATCCGGCCCATCACGGAACTCAACCCGAGTGCGATCAACAGCATTGCTCTGCCCATGCTTCACCTCTTCTGTTTGCAATCGTCCTAATTCAAATTCATTTGGCGAATTTTTGTGCCGCGCCCGTCCCTGCGAAAAAATTTCGCATGCCGGCGCAATCTTTTCGCACTACAGCGGCAGCAGGTTGGCAGGTGTAATGCGCTCCCGCCAAAAATAGTGCAGGTATTTGTCGTCGTACGCCACGGTGTTTTCAAGCTCGAGCGTCACTTCGATGCTTTTCACTTCAAACAAATCGGTGGTCACATCGCTTGCCGCGTTGTAGAATTTGACCTTGAAATTGGTCACGCCGATGGCGTCGGCTTGCGTCTCGCCGTTGACCGTGCGGTAAAAAATGCGGTCATTCGGATTGGTGGTGTTGGAAGCAGCGCCGGTATTGCTGACGGAATAACGCACGGTATCGATCACGCCGTTGTTGCCGAGATCGGCAAAGAAGGCGACGGCGCTGGAATCATAAACCGCGAAGGGCGCAAGGCTCACGCCTTTGCCGATCTGGCGCAAATCCGCCTTCACGATCTCGATCAGCTCCATCGCGGTTTGTTGCACCGCCAATTCGCTGGTTTGCAAGAAGGTATGATCGCGCAGCTCGGCCTGATAACTCACGAAGTTGATGAGCATCAATCCGCCGATCACGATGCTGGCCAAAAGCGTCAAATAATTATCCATGACTCACCTCTTCAATTTTTAATGTATCCGAACACGTGGCTCACGCGCACCGGATAAGCCAGCATGTCGTTGGTCACGGTTACCGTCATTTTTTTGTAAAAGCTTTTCGTGCTGGCCATGGTTGAATCCGGAGTTGCTTCATTCACATAGCCCACGCCGACGTTCACGATAAAATCGCCCGGTCCGCTGCTGATGGTTTCCGAATGGCCGTTGAAATCGTCCACGTCGTCGAACGTTCCATAGCTTTCGCCGCCGCCGGGGCCCAAACTACCGGCGCCGGTGAACCCGGAGGGCAAAGACCCCGGTGTGTTGTTGACGACGTTTTGATCAAAAGCCATTTGTTTGGCTTCTTCCAGATAGCCTTGCGCCAGCGAAGCCGCAAAATACTCGAATTCGTGCTGCAGCATCGCGTCGTTTTGGCTGGCCACATACTGGCTGGTGGTCAAAGTGGTTAGGCCAAAAATCGTGAGAGCGCCCAAAACCAGCATGAGTTCTCGTTGACCCATAAGACACCTTCCTTTGTCTTGTAATGTTAATGTCCAGAGGTGGGCCGTATTCCAAATTGCCAGATTGCGTTGACTAAAACTGGCAATTGCGGATTGTGGATTTCGGATTGCGGCTCCACCTTTCGAGGTTTTATCTCCGCAATCCTCGTTCCAAAATCCAAAAATCTAAAATTCGATTATTCCACTGTCGCCGCCAGCACTTCTTCCATCGTGGTGCTGCCTTCTTTCACGCGCTCGCGGCCGGAGGCGCGCAGCGACAACATGCCGCGGCGCAACCCTTCCTGTCGAATGACTTCTTCATCGATGCTGTCCGCGCTTTTCAAAATCAGCCGGCGGATTTCCGGCGTGAACAACAGCGCTTCGGTGATGCACTGCCGGCCGCGATAACCGCCGTAGCATTTGTCGCAACCCACGGACTGATAAAACGTGGTGCGGCGCACCTCTTCGTCGGGAAAGCCTAACATTCTCGCCAGGTCGAGGTCGATGTTGCGCGTGGGTTGCTTGCAGGCCTCGCAGATCTTTCGCACCAAACGCTGTGCCATGATCAGGTTGATCGCATTCGCGATTAAAAACGGCTCGACCCCCAACATGTACAAACGCGAAACCGCGCTCGGCGCATCGTTCGTGTGCAACGTCGAAAACGTGGTGTGGCCGGTATTCGCCAAACTGACTGCGATCTCAGCCGATTTGAGATCGCGCATTTCGCCCACCATCACGATGTCCGGATCGTGGCGCAGCACCGCGCGCAACGCCTGATCGAAATTCATTTTGGGATTGAGCTTGAGCTGGCGCGCGCCGCGAATCAAATATTCCACCGGCTCTTCCACCGTCAGCACGTTTTTGGTGGGATCCATAATGCGATGCAACGCCGCCACCAGCGTCGTGCTTTTGCCGCTGCCCGTCGGCCCGGTGACGATGATCAATCCCTGCGGCCGGCGAATCGCCGCGTCGAAATCTTCCGAAGCCTGCTGTTGCATGCCGAGCTGTCGCAGGTCGGTGATCACTTTGCGGTCGTCGAGCACGCGAACCACGATGCTCTCGTATTTGCGGCTGGATTCTGAAAACACGATGGGCAGCACCGACACGCGAAAACGCAAGTTGTAGTTGTCAATCTTGCGCTGAATGTAACCGTCCTGCGCCACGTTGCGGTTGAAGCGGTCGATGTTCTGCGAGCGATCTTTTATCACCGCGGCCACCGATTCCGGCTTGACCGTGGAAAGCGCGTGCCAGATTTGCAGCTTGCCGTCCACGCGGAAGTGAAATTCCGAGATGTTGCCTTCCTTGGGAATAATGTGAATGTCGCTCGCGCCCCGGCGCACCGCTTCCACCAGCATGCCTTCCACCAAATTGGTGAGCATGCTTTTGTTGATTTCTGCGTCCAGCGCCGCTTCATCGATCAGCCCTTCTTCGTCGCCGATGGTTTCGACGCTTTGCATGGACTCGTTGAGCTGCTGCAAAAAGTCGTTGCGGAAAGAGGAAACCTTATCGAAAAGCTCGTGCACTTGCTCGAACGGGCAATAGGCGATTTCGATTTGATTGTAAGGCAAGTCGCTCAACAAGGCGGGAATCTCACGATCGAGCGGGTCCGCAGCGAGGACCGTGAGCACGTTCTTATTGTTGGGGCTGGGCCGGAAGGGCAGCACGTGCTTGTGGTGCAGTTGTGCGCGCGCCTCTTCGCTGCAGCCTTCCAGCGTTTTGCGAATATAATCCAAACGGCCGTCGTCGACTTTTTCCTCCTTCAAATCGACGACTTTGAAGGCATAAAGCTGGGCGATGGTGCGATAAACCGCGTGGCGATCGACGCTGAAATCATCCACCAAAATTTGATGGAAACGGCGCTGTTTGCCCGGCGGCTCTAGCTTTTGCACCTGCAGCGCCTTTTCGAAAATCGTGCGGTTGATGATGCTTTTTTGCAACAACATCTGCCCGATGCGTACGCTCATCGGTTCCATGAGAGGCCTCAAAGCTGAGATGATTATTTTGTAGTGTGCGTGTTCTTAATTGACCATTGACCATTGACAATTGATAATTTTCAGGACGAGACAGTGAATGGCTAATTGTCAATTGCGATAACAAACTCTATAACGTTAGGTTCGAGATTTCATCACGAATTTAAGTTTTTGGGTCACCCGGAGGCCGAGCCTCCGGGTTCCCGTTGTCGCGATAGGGTCAATTCCCTACATTTACCGGCGGGCGAGTTTCTCGCACCGGGCGACCCCGAGCCGTTCCCCATAGCAGGGAACCTTACGTTCTTTGACAAGCCACCTCGTGCATCGACACCAAGCCTTTGCGGTTGAACCATCGTCTCGAGGTGCGGCGACGTTGTGCGAAGCCGATTCTCGCGCGCCGATACTTCCAATAGCGCAGACGATGGCGCACCCATTTATCCCACACCCGGAATTGCTGCCGGACGCGGGTATAAGGCTTGGCGTAGTAGTTGACCACTCCGCGCAAAAGGGCGTTCAACTCCGCGATGGTCTCGTCCAAGTTTTTACCATTGGTACGCCGCGTGATCTGCCGGACTTTCTCCTTGAATTTCTCCGTTGCTTTCTGGCGCATCACCACCGCGTTGGATTTGAACGTAAATCCGAGGAAATCGACATGCTCGTCGAACGAAGTGATTTTGGTTTTCTCTTCGCTGAGCGTCAGTCCGAGTTCCGCCAGGATGGTTCGCACCAGTGCGAGCGCCTTCTCTGCGTCGTGGAGTGTGCGACAGAGGATGACAAAGTCGTCCGCATATCGCACGAAATAGAAGCCGGCATGCTCAAGCGCCCAATCGAGATGATTGAGCACAATGTTCGCCAACAGCGGCGAAATGACACCACCCTGCGGCGTACCGCGCGTGGTGTCGATGAGCTTGCCGTCTTCCATGACTCCCGCGCCGAGAAATTTGCGGATAATTTCCAGAATATTTCCGTCGGCGACTTCTTCACACACGGCTTTCATGATGACATCTTGGGGTAGGTTATCGAAAAACCCTTTGATGTCAGCGTCCACCACGATGCGCAAGCCTTGCTGCTTGGCTTCGCGCACAAGCTGCACGGCGGTATGGCAACCGCAGTTAGGACGAAAGCCGGTGGAATGCGGATGAAACTTGGGCTCGAAGATCGGTTCGAGGAGCTGTCGCACCACTTCTTGTGCGACGCGGTCACGCACACCGGGAATGCCGAGTGGGCGCAGGGGAGAATTCTTGCGACGAGAAATCGTCTTGGGAATCCACACGCGCCGGTTCGGCTGCGGATGGTAGCGATGCCGTTGTTTCATCACGCGCATGAGTTCGGCGAGATTCATGCCGAGATTGTTCTCATACTGCGCGATGGAAACGCGGTCAACTCCCGCCGCGCCTTTGTTGCGCTTGACGCGCTTGAAGGCATTGGCCAGGAGTTCGAGCGTGATCCGCCCGGTGAGCGAATGATGTTTGAGTTTGCCTGCCATTCCCATAAAACGGTTTGGTTGGAAAGAGCGCGGCTCGTTTCGTGGTTAAGGATGAGCGGCGTCTTTAGGCGCGGGCGTTACCTTCGAGAAGGGGAAGGACGCCGATCTATCGGCGCATTCGCCTGCGGCTAATTACCGGACTCATCCGAAACGAGTGGCACTCGTTCTCAGGACTCGGTGTTCTTGTTTGCTGCCTGATCGCTGCGCGCGCTCTCCCGGCAACGCGGTTTGATTTCGGCAACTCCTTTAACGAACGCAGACTCCTTGAAGCGGAAGAACGATGGGACGTCCCGTCCGCACCGCCGCATCGGTCGCGCCTTTCGTTTCCTTATAGCACGGCCTGGTCTCGGCCTAACCACACCGAGAGACGGCGTAGGAGTCCCCGGAGGTCAACGCGTTCTCTTTCGCGAGGCGACAGCACCACGCACGTCCCGAGATATGCGCCAGCATACCCGTTTGCATCTGGCGCACGAAGCCGAGAGCTCGGCAGCCACACTTCGAACAAGACAACGCCTTGGTGTATCTCGGGGCGCTGAAACGTGCCACCTCCCCGCGACGATGGTTTGGCTCCTTTCCGTTGGGATTGCTCCACAAACGGCCAGCGCTAAACCCCATCGTTCCGTACGAATTCACGGGATCGCACGGGTCGGACTTGCACCTGTTACCTGCGTGAGTAGGAGAGGGGAGTATCCTACTCACCGACTTGAAAACGCGCCTGCTCGGCGCCCTGTCATTCAGCAGGAATCTTGTGACGCACTGGCACTGACAGCGGGGGTGGCGTCCGGGCATCCAACTATGTAACCGGTCACTTAATAAAAATCTTGTGGCGCACTGACACTGTGCTTGTTGCTTAAAAAGTTCCTTACAGGATGACAGTGAGGTGGTGTCCCAGCATCCAACTATGTAACCGGTCACTTAATAAAAATCTTATGACGCGCTGACACTGTGCTTGTTGCTTAAAAAGTTCCTTACAGGATGACAGTGAGGTGGTGTCCCAGCATCCAACTATGTAACCGGTCACTTAATAAAAATCTTGTGGCGCACTGACACTGTGCTTGTTGCTTAAAAAGTTCCTTACAGGGTGACAGCGAGGTGGTGTCCCAGCATCCAACGACGTAACCTGTCATTTAATAAAAATCTTGTGACGCACTGACACTGTGCTTGTTGCTTAAAAAGTTCCCTACTGGATGACAGGTCAGTTACTTTTCGGACGAACTCCGTGAGCCGAACAAGTTCACAGCATCGAGCATCGAGCATCAAGCATCAAGCAATCAGCCCCTACTTCATAAGCGGCGAGGGCGGCGAGACGAATCCGACTTCGGAAGAAAGCAGCGTGATGCCGACGATGATGAGTGAGATCACCACGGACATCGTCAAGTTGACCAAATCGACCACGCGCGACATTTTGTGGGTGGTTTCTTTTTCGTAAAAATTTGCCAGCCGCAGCATGGATTCGCGCAGGGTGCCGGATTCTTCGCCGGTACGCAGGGTGTAAATGACATTCTTGGGAAAAATGCCGGAAGCCTCCAACGCATCGGTAAAGCCCCGGCCTTCGCGCAGCATGATCGGGATCACGAATTCTTTGATCTTTTTCTCGACGTAGGAATTGCGGCAGGCTTCTGCAGCGATTTTGATCACTTCGATATTCTCGCCGGAACCGCTGTACAGCGCGTGAAACACGCGGCAGAAAACTTCGATGCTGGTTTTATAGATGAGGTTGCCCACCACCGGCAGGCTGATCATGAATTTATGCCAGAGCACGCGGCCGTTATCGGTGCGGATGAAATATATAAAACCGGCCAGGGGCGCGACGAATCCCAAAATCAGCCAGCCATAGGTGCTTTGCAACATATTGCTGATTTCCAGCGTTGCCGCGGTCATGGGCGGCACGGCGATTTTGTATTTCAGCAGCATGCCGGCGATTTTGGGGAAAATATAGGTGACGTAAAATACCATCGCCAGGAGGGAGGCCACCAGCACGATGGCCGGCATAAACATGGTGCTGCGGATGTTCTTCTTGAATTCCTCGCTGCGCTCCAAAAACTTGGCGGTATTCTGATAAATCTCCGCCATGTTGCCGCTGGTCGAAGCGATGCTCAACATGTGCACCGTGAATCTGCCCAGCACGTCCGCGTGCTTGAGAAAGACCTGCTTGCCTTCCTTGCCCATCTTGAGGTCTTTGTGAATCTCCAGCACCGTCTCTTTCAGCCGGCGATTCTCCATGTCATTGGCGAGCATGGTGAGAATCTCGTCGAAAGGAAATTGTTCTTTCAACAAATCCGCGCACAGGCGGATGAAGACCACGATTTCCTTGATCGGCACCGGCAAGTTGATGCGCAAAAGCCGGCGCCGCACTTCGAGAATTTGATAGCCCATGCGCCCCAGCGACTCGCGCACTTCCTGCGGGCTGTAGGCCTGCACCTCCCCTTTTTGCACGGCCTGATTGCCTTTGCGCACGCGATAAAAAAATGACACCCGCTTTTGCAGCGCATGCATGCGCACGCCATACTCTTTGGCGATTTCTTTAATCTTGTGGTTGGCGTCGAAGCGGTTGGACGCTAAAATGGTGCCCTGCACTGGCCGCCCGGCGGCCGTCACTCCTTGATAGCGAAACTCTGCCATGCCGATTAAACCTCGAGCGCGATCGCGCTTTTCCTCTGTCCACTTCGTTTATCAGCCATAGAATGAGTTGCGATTCTATGGAAGGTGTGCTTGAATATTACCTGTCATTCCAGCAAATGCAGGAATCTCCTCCTGTCGTCCATCAACAAAGAAATTCCCGAAAGAGCTTTGCCGCCCGGCCTGCGCCGGAATGGTGCTGCTCTGCGGGAACGGGTTTTTTATTCTTTATAACAAAAGAATGGGACCGGCTTCCCCAAAGGCAAGCCGGTCCCATGCGAAAAAGGGATAAAAACAACTTATGGGTTGACAACCACCAAAGTTGACAAAGTATCCGCGCCGATGGTGATGCGAAGCTGCAGCGGCGTGCCGTCGCCGTCGCCATCTTCGATGCCGTTGCCGGTGATGAGCGCCGTCACACCACCGCCGGTGGCAGCGATGGTAAAAGTGCCGTTGCCATTGGTGCCGTCAAAATCCAGCGTATCAACACTGACGTTGTTATAATCACGGCCGCCGCCGCCCAATTGCGTGGGGCGACGATACCAGCCTTGCGCGCGCGAAGCGATGGTCAGCATGTCCTGCATGACCGCGTCCTTGTTCGCTTGCACCGCGTTTTCGCCGAACATGTTGATGCCGGTCACGATGGCCAGGCCCACGATGATCGCCGAAAGAATAAGCAGCAAAAGTTGCTGTTGACCCATGATGCACTCCTGTTAAGTTGATTCTGTTGATGAATGTTGTACTTTGATTGCCATGATGGAGGTGTCTTTGTCTGTCACGTTCCGTCTTCGCTCCCGGTCATTTTCCTCCAATTCGTGCGTCTGAAAAAATGCGGCTGGCGCGCCGTCCTAAGCGCAAAGCCGCAACCGTCCTATAATTCACGGCGCCAGCGCAAAATCATCCGGAAATACGGTCAGTGTGAGACCCCAGGTCGTGTCTTCCAAACTGACCGCCGTTACTTGAAAACTGCCCGGCAGCTTGTTGTTAATTGCAAACGCTCCCGAGGCATTGACCGAATCGATGGCGAGTTTCTGCCAATCGATTTGGGCAAAGGAACGTCCGCCGCCGCCGAGTACCGTAGGCCGACGGTACCATCCTTGCGCTCGTGCGGCAATTTCAAAAAGCGCGTCACGCACCTGATCCTGGTTCGCATGTTTCGCGCTCTCGATGTGCTGGTGGATGCCGGCTACGATCGCCAGTCCTACGATCATCGCCGCTGCCAGCAAGAGTAACAGTTGTTGCTGTCCCATAGCTTTGCACCCGCTGAGGTGGCTCGGGTTCGCAACCGGGAATCCCTTCTCGTCACCATGCGAACGGTCAGCCACGCGTCCTGCATTCCGAGTGCTTTGCAATAAAAAACGCCCATCATAAGAGATCGAGATTCCTTACTCCCTGATGGGCGCCATCAATTCCCTTGATGGCGAGTTCTTTTGCAAAGCCCGTGCCGAAACGATTCAATCCGGCGTCATAACAGGTAGACTAACGTTTTTTAGATGTGGACATCGACGCGCTCAAAACCGCTTTCACCGGCCCGAAGATGCGCCGGCTTTCCCCGTTATCGCATGAAACGAGAAGCTTCCCATGCTGGCATTCCGGCATTTCTCGCGCATGTTCGCAAGCGTGTTTTAAAAACTGTCCACAACCGTCAGCCCGAGGTGAATGCAACCCTCTCACAACGGTGATAAAAGCTTTCGCAGTTACTGCCAAAATTTTTCGCGGTTTCGTAGCAGACCCTTAATCTATTAAAAGTTCACTCGTTGCAAAAAAAGCAAAAATTTTCAACACAGAGCAAACAGAGATTACAAAGCTAAAGGGAGTTTTCCAGGCACTTCCCTCTCTGTTTGCTCTGTTTTCTCCGTGTTAATCTTTTTTGCACGCTTATTGCACCAGCGTTAAAGAGTCCGGCGTAATATCGAGAACCAAACTCCAACCGCCATCCCCGGGCACGGAGCCGGTCAAACGAAAGCTGTTGGCGGTTACCTGTGAAACGGAAAAATTGCCGCGCGACGAAGACGAGTCAAAATAAATTCTATCCAAATCAAAACCCGTAAATGATCCTCCCCCCCCGCCATTCCGCAGCGGACCTCGATACCAGGCCTGCGCCCGCCCGACGATATCGACCACCCCTTGCCTAACTTGATCTCGCTGCGCGGCGCGCGCATTTTCCACAAACATATTCATCCCCAAAAGAATCGCCAAGCCGACGATAATTGCGGTGGCCAACAGCAACAGCAATTGTTGTTGCCCCATAACGTACCTGCTGGTTATTCTTCACTTTCGTTTTCAAGCCAACACGGCAACCCTTCGCAAAGCTTATGCCAGTTCCGGTGCTCGCAACACAACTGTTTGTTTATTGGATTCAAAGCCTGCGTTAAAAAATTTGTCTTTAAAAACCGTGCGCTGGCGCCGGCAATTTGTTCGGAAAAATGTTGCCGGCAGCGATCAAAAAACAAAGCCGGTTGCATGTCATGGAAACGAAATTACGAATCTCGCTCGAGGTGAAACATTTTTGTGATTGCTTCATTTCAAACCGCGTGAAAAGCGCCGGTGCCGCACGCCGCACGGTGAAGCAATAACTCAAATTGAAACACGAGGTCTTTTGCACCGTGCAAAAAAAACTTGGACATGGTGACGCAGAGAAATGCTTCTTCAGGTGAAAAAAAATACTGCGACTGAGAGAGCGAGGTGTTGCGCAAACAGCGTGGAGCTCACGGTTCGCGGTGAAGGAAGATGAGAGCCTCGGCCGGTCGAGGTGCAAGACGGAAAGTATTCCAGCCGTTGTAATACAAGATATAACTACACACATGCGTGCGGATTTGCAAAAAAATAAATGGCTTTCCCAATGCTTAAAAAGACTTGTAACTATCCAGCCACATACTGAAAGGCAAAACTATTACGGGCAAAACTATTAGCCGCTTTGTAAGCGTTTAGCCGTCTGAAGTCGAATCTCCTAGCCCTATCATTCAGAGGAATCTTGTGACGCACTTCCACTGTACTCGATGCTTCACCAGTTTCCTGCTGAATGACAACACGCTAGGCTCGTCATTTCTCTGGAAGAATCTTTTTCCGCAGCGTGTCGCCGGCGGTGATGTATACTTTCATCCGATGCGGGGCCGCAGTGGGATGTTTGATCGTGACTTCGTAAAGGCCGTTCGGCAGGGCCAGCGGCGCCAGCAAAGGCGCCGTGGAAACGGAATCGCCGTCGAGATAAATTACGCCTCCGGGCGTGACGTGCAAATCGAGATATCCCACGCGAGTAGCCGGCAAGCGTGCGCCGTGCAAACCCGGCCCGGCATGCGCTGCGCTCGCGCGGCTTCTGTTGTCCATATATCCTTTTAGGCTTTTGATGAACAACACCCCGGCCATGAACATGATCGCGCTCATGAGCGCAGTCGCGCCCCAATTTTGCGCCCAGGTGCGAGGAGATTTGCGCGGCCGCGGCGTTGCTGAAGCTTGCCAGGCCACCTGGCGATAACGGCCCGGCGCTTGCAGAAATTCGGCGAGATGTTTGGAGGCGGTAGTGATGCCGCAACGCCGCTCGAGCTGTTGCAGCACCGTGTTTGCTTCTTCCGCAGAAGCGAACCGTTGCTGCGGATTTTTCGCCAGCAATTTTTGGCAAATCGCCGCCAGTTCTGCCGGCGTTTCCGGCCGCAAGCGCGCAATCGGCGACGGCTCCCAATTGGCCACATGCATCAAAGTGGCCGACAGCGTGCGATTGACGAACGCCACTTCGCCGGTGATCATTTCATACAACACCGCGCCGAAGGAAAATAAATCACTCGTCTCTTTAATCTCACGCCCCAGGATATATTCCGGGGACATGTAAGCCGGCGTGCCGGTCATAAACGGATCGGCGCCGGCGGCGAGCTCGCGCGCCAGGCCCAAGTCGCCAAGTTTGACCGCGCCGTCATAAGCCAAAAAAATATTCTGCGGCTTGATGTCGTGATGCAAAACTTTGTGGCGATGCACGGCCGCGACCGCGTGCGCCAATTCTTTGGCAATGTACACGCACAAATCCAGCGGCAGCTTGCGCTGCTGCTGAATCAATTCTGCCAGCGTCGGGCCCTCGATATATTCCAGCGCGAGAAAAGGCCGGTCCTCGTGCGTGCCGGTGTGAAACGTGCGGCGCAAATTCGGGTGGTGCAGGCGCTGGCTGATTTTGCCTTCTTGCACGAACTGCGTGCGCCGGTGCGGCTGCGTTGCGGCTTCGCCGTTGAGCAGTTTGATGAGCACGACGCGTTGCTGCCGGCTGTCGACGGCTTTATAAATCGTCGTTACCGGTCCCTGTTTGAGCTCGGCAAAAATTTGGTACCCGTCAATGTTGTGCATGGTACCATTGCTTTTGCTTGTATTGAATCCAGCGCCGCGACACTCCCAGGCGCATGGCTGCGTGCGTAACATTGCCGCCGGTTTCCTGCAAAGTATGCTCGACCTGGCGGCGGATCAAATGGTCCAGCGTGGCGCTGCTTTCTGCGCTCGTCGCATGCCCGTTCGTTTCCGGCAGCCGCAAGTCGGGCAAGCCGATCAGCGCGCCTTTTGCCAGCACCACGGCGCGCTCGACGGTGTTTTTCAGCTCGCGAATGTTGCCGGGCCAGCCGTAGCGCGCGAGGCGATCCATGGCCTCGGCGGCGAAGCCGTGCAAATTCTTTTTATACTTCGCGGCAAAATTCATTAAAAAACTTTGCGCGAGCACGGCAATGTCTTCGGCGCGCTCGCGCAACGGCGGCAAATAAATATTGATCACGTTCAAGCGATAATACAAATCCTCGCGAAACGAGCCGTCTTTGATTTTTTCCTGCAAATTTTTGTTGGTGGCGGTGACGATGCGCACGTCAACCTTGCGCACGTGGTTCTCGCCCACGCGCTTGATCTCGCCTTCCTGCAACACGCGCAACAATTGCGTCTGCAAGGTGGGTGAAATGTCGCCGATCTCGTCGAGGAAAAACGTGCCGCTGTCCGCGGTTTCGAACAGGCCTTTTTTGTCGCTGATCGCGCCGGTAAACGCGCCCTTTTTGTGGCCGAATAACTCGCTTTCGAGCAATGATTCCGGCAGCGAGCCGCAGAACAGGGCCACGAATGGCTGCTCGCGCCGCAAGCCGTGATAGTGCAGCGCGCGCGCCACCAATTCCTTGCCCGTGCCGCTTTCGCCTTGCACCAGCACGGTGGCGTCGGAATCCAGCACGCTGTTGATCATGTCGAAAACCTGCTTCATCTTCGCGCTCTCACCGATGATGCCGGCAAAACCGCTGGCGCGTTGCGCCTCTTTGCGCAATTGGCGGTTCTCTTCGCGCACGTCCTGGTAAAGTTGCGCGTTTTCTATGGCGATCGCCGCTTGATTGGCGAAGGTCGTCAGAAACGGAATGCTGGTGTGCGTGAAGCCGCTGCGCCGGTTGATGCTGTCGAGATAAATCGCGCCAATGGGCCGTTCTTTGATCTTCAAGGGCACGCACGCCACCGAACGGATTTTATACATGACGATGCTGTGCATGCTTTCGAAACCGCCGTCGCTTTCGGTGTCATACACCAGCACGGTCTCGCCGGTTTGCAACACTTGACGCACCACGCTGTTGGAAATGCGCGCGACGTCTTGCAAATTTTCTTCCGACAAGTTGCGCGCGATGCGCACTTGCGGCGCGCCCTGCTCGTCGGTCAACAGCAAATAACCGCGCTCGGCCCCCACGGTTTCCACCGCAATCTCCATGATGCGCTCCAATAGCGCGTTCGGTTCTTGCAAAGTATTGATCGCGCTGCTGATGCGGGACAACGCATCGAGAATGGCATCGCGGTTCGAATCAAGGGGTGGATTCATGGGCAAGGGAATGATGGTTGATTCTTTCTGAATGATACCTTCCAAGTAACATGTCATTCTGTAAGAACCTTTTTCAGCATCAGCACTGTGCTCAATGTCGAAAAAGATCCTTCCAGGATGACAGCGAGGTGTTACTTAGGAATGTCGATTAAATAACTTACTCATTTCATTTGTCATGCCCGAGCGCTTTAATCGGGCATCCAGGCGGCATAAAATGGATTCCCGCTTAAAGTCTGCGGGAATGACAGCCCGACGCAAATGGGAAAGTTATTTAATCGGCGATCCTTAGTGAGCGAACTCCTAATTAGGAGAAAGGCGCTGAATGGGAAATTTTGCAGCCTGCTTCCTTGCATTCTGTAAGTTGCAGCAAGCGAATCGCTGCGGCGCAACACGCGTCACGGCCGGGATTGCCTGCGCAAATATTCTATACCAACAGAGAGGGGCAAGCGCTGAAGCAGAGAGAAAAGCGCAACGCGAGCGGCGTGCGCTGAAATAAAAAAGCGTTCACGGCAGTCCATACAGGCCGCAGGGCCCTTTCGGGATTCCATTCTGAATGACAGGCGGTGTGTTTTGCCATTCAGAAGAAATCCCGTGACACACTAACACTGTGTTTGATGCTTAAAAAGTTCCTTGCAGGATGACAGCGAGGCAGGGCTTGAAAGAACAGACCCCCCAATTGGGAGAAAAAGCATTGAATAGGTCCCATTCACACTTGGCGGTCGCCGGCCAGCAACTGCTTCTGGCGCTCGGATTTGAGCGCGTCTTCCAGCACTTCGATGGCGTCGGAATCGGTGCGGCCTTCGGTCAAAAATTGCTGCGCGACAATGCCGTTGATTTCGTCGCGATTGGCAATGGGCAGATTCAATTGCAAAACGGTTTTGAAAACTTTGAGCGCTTTTTCGTCTTTGCGGCC
>Ga0247727_10002305_pt1 | contig 43949 bp, 46 predicted proteins | sample WisWelCaveWW1625_FD_202498 | JGI IMG/M metagenome (GOLD analysis project Ga0247727, IMG submission 202498) | Biofilm microbial communities from Wishing Well Cave, Virginia, United States - WW16-25 | ecosystem: Environmental > Aquatic > Deep subsurface > Groundwater > Cave microbial mat | place...
TGCGACATCTTCGCCCGGGGCGAACACCCCGAACACGCCGCAGGACTCACGCAAGGTCTGGCTCAAGCGTTGCCCCTGCTCTCAGGCCTCACGGACCGGCGACGCTGAAGCCTGCGTTCTGGGGACCCGAGCATGCACTCTCCCTCCCGTTCGAGCACTGGCCTCAGCATCCCAAGTCTAGCAATCGGGCCCGGTTAGGACAATCGGTCTAGCCCTAACTCTTACGATTCTCTGGCCGCCGTCTGCCGGTGCTCGTGGCCGATGACGCTCGTGCAGCGAGGCAGCGAGTGTTCGCCGCCGCCGCCATGGAGGCGTCGGAGCTCGGGCTGGATGGTGACGTGGTGGATGTCGAAGCGCTCGTGGAGCATGTCGCAGAGGTTGGCCAGCACTCGGTCCGCCTCCAGCTCGCCGGTCAGCTCGCAGTGGCAGCTCAGCGCCACCAGCCCGGAGGTCACTGTCCAGATGTGCAGGTCGTGCAGGCCAGCCACGCCCGGCGCCCCGGTGAGCGCGTTCGACACCTCGTCCGGGTCGATGTGCGCCGGCACCGCTTCGAGCAAGATCGAGAGCGACTCGTGCAGCAGGCGCAGGGCGCTCACCGCGACGAGCAGACCGATGGCGAGGCCGGCCGCGGGGTCGGCGCGCTGCCAGCCGGTCGAGAGCATCACCAGCCCGGCTACGACGACCGCGACCGACCCGGCCAGGTCGCCCAGGATGTGGTAGAAGGCCCCCCGCACGTTCAGGCTGCGCGCCTGTCGCGAACGGAGGATGAGCGCGCTGGCCGCGTTGCCCAGGAGCCCAGCCGCGGCGATGCCCAGCATCGGGGCGCCGTCGACCTCGGGCGGGTCTGCGAAGCGCCGAACGGCCTGCCAGAAGACGTAGGCGGCGACGATCAGCAGGAGCACGCCGTTCGAGGCGGCCGCCAGCACCTCGGCGCGCTGGTAGCCGAAGGTGCGCTGGGCGCTAGCCGGCCGGCCTGCCGCCCACCCAGCGAACAGCGCCAGCGAGAGCGCCAGCACGTCCGAGGCCATGTGCCCGGCGTCCGCCTGGAGGGCGAGGCTGTTGGTGAGGATGCCGCCCACCACCTCGGCGACGAGCAGGGCCGCCGTCAGCCCCAGCGCGATGAGCATCGCCCGCCGCCCTGCCGCCCGCTCCGCATCGATCCCAGACGTCATCGCACACTCATGGTACGACGGTTCAGGTGGAGCGGGCTTCGCCTTCGCGGCTGGCGTGGCGGTGCATCCAGCGAATGCGCAGCAGGTCGCCGATCTCACGCAGCGCAGAGCGCAGGCTCAGCTTGAACTGCGAGTCCTCGACGTGGCGCCAGGTGATCGGCACCTGCTCGATGCGATAACCGAGCCGGCGCGCCAGGTAGAGCAGCTCGGCGTCGAACGCCCAGCCATCGAGCCTTTGGCGGGCGAAGAGGTCGCCGGCGGCTTCGCGGCGGAACGCCTTGAAGCCGCACTGGGTGTCCTCGATATCGGGCAGCAGCAGGGAGCGGCGCGTCATGGCGAAGATCCGGCCCCCGATGCGCCGCCAGGCTGGCTGCGAGGCGCGCAGGTCGCGTCCGCCCGGCTGGATTCGCGACCCGGCCGCCACGTCTGCCCCCGCCGCGAGCGCCGCGAGCAGCTTCGACGCGTCCTCGGGCGGCATCGCCATGTCGGCGTCGAAGGAGAGGATGGCATCGCCAGACGCGGCGAGCGCGCCGGTGCGCACCGCTCCTCCCTTGCCGCGGTTGCGCTCGTGCTGAAGCAGGCGTAAGGTCACGTTCGAGGAGCCGCGGGCCTCCAGCGCCCTCGCCGCGTCGCGCGCGATCTCGGCCGTGGCGTCCGTGCTGCCGTCGTCGACAACGATGATCTCGACCGCGTAAGGCTGCGTCGAGCTGAACGAGACCAGGTGCTCGAGCGAGGCGCGCAGGCGCCGCGCCTCGTCCTTGGCGGGCACGACGATGCTCAGGCGGCGAAGCGAGAACGACCCGGGGCCGTCTGCCATGTCCGGCCGCTAGACGCCCGTCGGGACGGCGGGCCTTCGTCGTCGACGCCGGCGACGCCGCCCCACCGGCTCGTCCGCGGGCGCCACCAGCGGCTTCCCGGTGAGCGCCGCTACCGCCTCGCCCACTTCGCGGGCGCGAGCCAGACCAGCGCCGGCGGCATAGCGCGGCACCGTGATCTGCCCCAACGAGAGGCGCCGGCCGCTGGTCTTGAGCAGCGTCACTTCGTACTGGGCGAAGTCCTGCGACCCGCCTTCCTGGCTCTCGCTGCTGGTCTCCCCCACCTCCAGCCGCTCGATCTTCCCGAACGGGACGACCTCCTGGGTACCCACGCCCATCCCCATCATGCCCTGCTGCCAGACCGCCGATTGCTTCGCGCCATCGATCACGACGTTCGCCCCATAGACCGAGTAGACGAAGCCCATGCCCGAAAGCGGCACGAGGAGGAGCGCGGCGCCCATCAGGAGTAAGACGAGGGGGAAGGGTAGCGTTTCCAGCCAGTACACGACGGCGACGAAGGCGAGGACGCCCAGGCCGAAGCTGATGAGCGGCGCAATCGCCGCGCTGCGCGCCGGCCGGATGTCGATCCGGCCGGCGTCGATCACGCAGACGCGCCGATGGAGGTCGATCTCGCGTCGCTGGCTGCTCATCTGAACACCACGCCAATCGCGGCGCCTCAATTATAGCCCCGGTGCCCCGCTGGCGGGCTAGACGCAGGTCACTCGTCCGCGCTATACAGTCTCCAATCGACCACGACCCGCCCACGTACGAGGAGGACCGCCTGTGGAAGACCGCTACGCCGGCCGCATCACCATCGAGATCAAGTACTGCGTCGTCTGAGGGTATCTCCCCCTGGCCGCCTGGATGGCGACCGAGATCTGGCACGACTTCGCCGACGACGCGCCGGTGACGCTCATCCCCGTCGCCGACGGGCGTCTCGAAGTCTACGCCAACGGCGAGAAGCTGCTCGACCGCAAGGCCGAGGGCGGCGCCTACCCGGAGATGAAGCGCGTCCGCGAGCTCAAGAAGCAGATCAAAAGCAAGCTGGAGGCGATGGGCTTCACGTAAACGCCAGATAGGTATACGCGGTGATCCCTGACCTCGACCTCCTGGAAATCGAGATCGAGACACTGTGGGTCGTGGACGGTCGAAGCCGCCGTGTTAGAGCTCGCACATCGCAAGAGTGGCCGGCGCCGCACCTGGTGATCGCGTCCTCATGCGAGGGTCAGATCGTGGCGATTGGCAGTGAAGTGCCCGACGCTCTGGCGATCGAGCTGAAGACAGCCGTCGCTGGGGAGCCGCCTTCGCCCGATCCAGCCACACCGCCCGCCTCCACCGCCCGCTGCGCGCAACTCCTGAGAGACACCATCGGCGACGTGGAGCTCTCGTCCGGACCGAGCTTCGTCATTCCTCCCACCACGGCCTTCGAATCGACCGCGGCGATCCAGCGGTCAGACAGCGCGAACATTAAGACGCTATCGGGCCAAAATCCCGTCGAAGCCAACTGGAGCGCCGAGGAATGGCGACTGCTGCTTGACGGGACGCTCGGTCCCTGGGCTATCGCCACCGTGGGCGATCAGGTGGTTTCCATTTGCCACACCGCCCGGCTGGCCGATCGCGGCGCCGAGGCCGGCGTCTGGACCGGTCCCGACTTCCGTGGTCAGGGCCACGCTGCGGCTGTGACGGCGGCGCGGGCGTCTCTCTTAGCTCCCACCGGCCGCACCTTTTCTACAGCACCAGCGCCGACAACCTCTCGTCGCAACGCGTGACCGCTCGGCTGAACCTGCGTCCTCTCGGCTGGATGTGGCAGCTCTCCCGCCCTCGGACAACCTGACTGGCGGCGGGAGGTAGAGGTAGACGTTGAGTGGCGGGCCCAACGTTACGCCTGGTACATAACGTTCCCGTCTGTGGTACTACAATGCGCACGGAGGTCTAAAGGGCCGCCACTCTGCGCGGCTCGGACCGGCCCGCCGTTCTGAGGGAGAACCGCCGATGGAAGCGGGGCCGCTGTTAAGCGGGCACCGCTACCCAACACACCTATTGACGCCTCGCCCCTCGCGTGCTAGGCTCCCATACGATAGCCTGTTCTCGTGACGAAGCGTATGTACCACCACCTGATGGCGATGCCAGAGCCCCGAAACGGCGCCGACGCGGTCGGCCGCCGGTCGGGGCGCCTCCCGTAACCCCCACGAGCCCCGACGGACGTCGGGGAAGGAGGTATCGCCGTCGTGCCTGAACCAACTTCTCGTTCCACCGGATTCGCCACTGGCCTGCGCTGTCGCGAGTGCGGACGGGCGTATCCGCTCGACCCCATCTATGTCTGCGACTTCTGCTTCGGCCCGCTCGAGGCCGAATACGACTACGAAGCGATGCGCCGCGCCGTCTCCCGCGAAAGCATCGAGCGCGGGCCCGCTTCGATGTGGCGCTACGCCGATCTGCTGCCCTGCAACGCCGAGAACGCGATCGATATCCAGGCGGGCTTCACGCCCCTCATCCGGGCGGAGCGCCTGGGCGAAGAGCTGGGGCTGCGCCACCTCTACCTGAAGAACGATTGCGCTAACCCGACCTGGTCGTTCAAGGACCGCGTCGTCACGGTGGCCGCGACCAAGGCGCGCGAGTTCGGCTTTCAGACGCTCGCCTGCGCCTCCACCGGCAACCTGGCGAACAGCGTGTCCGCCCACGCGGCGCGGGCTGGGCTGGAGGCCTTCGTCTTCATCCCGTCCGACCTCGAGCGCGGGAAGGTCGTCGGTTCGGCCGTCTACGGAGCGACCCTGATCGCCGTCGATGGCAGCTACGACGACGTGAACCGGCTCTGCTCAGAGCTGACCGGAAGGTACCCGTGGGCGTTCGTCAACGTCAACATGCGGCCCTACTACTCCGAGGGAAGCAAGACGCTGGGCTATGAGGTAGCGGAGCAGCTCGGCTGGCGCGCGCCCGACCACTGCATCGTGCCGCTGGCCTCCGGCTCGCTGTATGTGAAGATCTGGAAGGGACTCCAGGAGCTGGCCAAGCTCTGGCTGATCGACAGCGTCCACACGAAAATGTCGGGCGCGCAGGCGGCCGGCTGCTCACCGATCGTTACGGCGTGGGAGGCGGGGACGCTGAACATCCGGCCGGTACGCCCGAAGACGATCGCGAAGTCGCTCGCTATCGGCAACCCGGCCGACGGTTACTACGCGCTGCGGGTGATGGCCGAATCCGGCGGCTCCGGCGCCGCCGTCGCCGACGAAGAGGTGGTCGCCGGCATCGAGCTCCTCGCCCGCACGGAGGGCATCTTCGCGGAGACCGCGGGCGGCGTTGTCATCTCGGGGCTGAGGCGCCTCGTCGAGGCAGGACGCGTCGGTCGGGACGAGGTGGTGGTCGCCTTCATCACCGGCGCCGGCCTGAAAACGCAGGAGGCGGTGGCGGACACGCTGGCGCCGCCGCTCCACATCGAGCCGACGATCGCCTCTTTCGAACAGGCACTGGGCGACCGGGGCGGGTTCGAGCCGCAGGCGGCGAAGCTGGCATCGTAAAGGGAGGTACTGATGCAGAGGCAGCGCGTAAAGTTCACCTTTCCCCAGGAGCTGATTACGCTCCCAATCATCTACGAGCTGGGCAAGCAGTTCAACATCGTTACGAATGTTCGCCGCGCCGACGTCACGGAGGACCGCGGCTGGGTGGTGCTGGAGCTGGAGGGCGACCTGAGCGAGATCGAGCGAGGCCTGGATTGGGTCGCCGCCAAGGGCGTCCGCGTCGACCCCGTCCAGGGCGACCTCGTTGAGGGCTAGGTTGTCCACAACGAACGTAGGGGAGGCCTTCAGGCCTCCCGCAGCGCTGCCACCCTGGCTACCGACGCGAAAGCCAATCCGGACGCCGCTGCACGACTATAGCCAGCCAGGCCGGTTCTTCGCCACCATTGCCACCGCCGAAAGGCGATTGTGGTTTCGCGAAGCCAGCGTGGCGACGTATTGCGAGCGCGCCCTGCGCGCAGCCTGCGAGGTCGAGGGCCTTGCGTTGGAAGCCTACTGCTTCATGCCAGACCATGTTCACCTGCTTGTCCGCTCAGACGGCGAGCATGACCTTGTCCGGCTGGTGCGTCGCTTCAAACAGCAAACGGGCTGGTGGTTCCGAAACCGCCAAGTCGCGGGAGGCCTGAAGGCCTCCCCTACCAACCGCCATAGCCTCTGGCAGAAGAGCTACTACGACCACGTCTTGCGTCAGGAAGACGGAATCGAGGATGTGGTGCGCTACATCATGAGTAATTCCTGTCGTGGCGGGCATCGTAGACTCGCCGGACAAATACCCGTACGCGTGGAGCGTCCTTGGCACCGGCTAGCGTGAGGAAACCATCATGGCTGTCACCGTTCGCATACCGACACCGCTGCGCAAGCTGACGGACGAACAGGACACCATCGTCATCGCCAATGAGGCGGGGACGATGGCGCAGGTGATCGACGCCCTGGAGGCGCGACACCCGGGCCTGAAGGAGCGTCTCTGCGACGAGACCGGCGAACTCCGCCGCTTCGTCAACGTGTACGTGAACGGCGAAGACGTCCGCTTCCTCTCCGGCCTCCAGACGGCGATCGAGGCCGGCGCCGAGGTGAGCATCGTCCCGGCCGTCGCTGGCGGCTGAGCGGTCAGGTCGCGGGCCGCGCGACGATTAGCACCTCGATGTGCACGTTGTCCTCGACATCGACGAACTGCGTGTCGGGCGGCGTGATCTCGAAGTCGGCCCAGGTGAAGTCGGTGCGGCCGACCACCAGCAGCGTGTCGCCGTCGAGCTGCGCCTCGATCTCGAAGATCAGCGGCCGTTCGACACCGCGCACCGTCGCTCTGCCGCTGAGCGTCCCGGTGAAGACCGTCCCGGGCCGGTAGGACTCCGGCAGCTCGCCGAGGTCGTCGACGACGAAGGTCGCGGCCGGATCTGCCTGGAAGATGCGGTCGCGGACGTAGCTGTCGCGGCGGTCTTGGTCGCTTTCCAGCGTGCCCAGGTCTGCGGTCACCTCAGACGGGCGGCCGTCCAGGAAGACCCGGCCGGTCAGATCGCCCGTGCGGCCGACAGCGTCGTTCTCGGTCGAGAGCACGGCCTGTTTCTCGCGCACGGTGTAAGTGAGCATCGATTCGAGGGGGGCCACCTCAAACGTCACGCCCGCCACATCAGCCGCCACCAGGGCGGTGTCCGCAGCCGGCGGCGTCGACGTGACCTCTGGCAGCTCCAAGCGACCACTCTCGCCGCCGCCCAGCGTCGTCAAGGCGAAGCCGAGGCCGAGCGCCGCCAGCGCGGCCACCGGCGGCCCGGCCACGGCCCACGCGCCCGGCAGTCGCCATGAAGCGGCGGCCGGCGTCACCACGCCGACGGCGGCGAAGGCGATCGCGGCAAGCGGCAGGGCGTACGTCACGAAACCCGAAAGCGTCGCCTCGATGGCGACCGCGGCTACCACGACCACTACGAGGCCGGCGAGCAGCGCGCCGGCGTAGCTCAGCCGACCACTCGGCCTCGTCTCGAGCGCGGCCCAGAGGGCGCTGGCGACGAGCCCCAGCGCCAGCGCGCCGATGGCGACCGACGCGCTGTTCAACAGCGCGTCGTCCGGCGAATCGAGGGCCAGCGAGACGAGCGAGGCGAGCGCGGCAGCGATAGCGCCGGGCAGGAGCCAGCGGATCCAGGTCATAGAGTCTCTCCTCGCTGCGTGGCCGCTGCCCATCGCGACCCGGGCTTTGGCGCTGATCGTACCATCTGCGAGCGGGGCAAGCGTTACGGAAGTGTGACGGCGCCCCCTCCAGGTCTGGACACCGGCGCGCCCCACGGCGACAATGGCAGGCGATGGGCATCCTGGGCTTCGGCTGGCGCAAGGAGGCGCTCCGGCGGCGCTTCTACTCCGAATCGTTCCGCGGCATGTACGATCGCTTGCAAGACGCGATCGACGAATTCGCGCGGCCGGAGCACACCGTCCTCGACGCCGGTTGCGGCAGCGGGCGCGTCTTCCAGCACCGTCTCGCCGGCCGCGCGCGACGCGTCGTGGGCGTTGACGTCACGGACGAGCCGCTGGGCAATCCGAACGTCGACGATGCGGTCAAGGCGGACCTCGGCTCGCTGCCGCTGCGAGACGCCTCGTTCGACCTGGTCATCGTCAGCCATGTGGCAGAGCACCTGACGGAGCCCGAGGCCGTCTTTGCTGAGTTGGCCCGCGTCCTGCGGCCAGGGGGCCGTCTGCTCTTGCTCACGCCGAACCGCTGGCACTACGTGCCGCTGTTCGCGCGGCTCCTTCCCTACCGGCTCCACATCGGGTTGAACCGCTGGCGCGGCGTCGATGCGCGGGACGTCTTTCCCACCACGTACCGCGCGAACACGGCGACGCGCCTGCGCGAGCTGGCGACTGGCGCGGGGCTTTCGGTCGAACGTCTGGCGCGCTTCGAGACGGAGCCGGAGTACCTGGCGTTCCACCTCCTGCCCTACGTCCTGGGCGTCGCCTACGAGCGGCTGGTGAACGGAGTCGGCCTGTTGGCGGCGCTGCGCGTAAACCTGCTGCTCGTCGGCCGCAAGGCGTAGGACCCAGCCTCGTCCGCGCCTCCCCTTAGGTGCTCGTCGCCCCTCGACTAGGGGCAGCAGCGACCGTAATCCTGGGCTTCCCCTTATGCCTCCCCAGCCTGCCCGACCGAAAAACTCGTCGATGGGCCGGATGCGCAGTCGTTGGTTGGTAAGGCTGGGGACGCCGTTGCTGGCGGCCGCCCTGGTGTTGCCCGCGCTCGCGCCGTTTCGCGGCCTGCTCGGTCAGGGCACGGACGTCGGCAAGCCGACCGATCCTGAACCGACAGCGACCGCAACGGCCACGTTCATACCTACGTCGACCACGACCTCGACGGCCACACCAACGAGCACGCCCACGCCCAACCCGGTGTCGCTGGATAGCGACGGCGACGGGTGCAGTGACGCCGAGGAGGCCGGCTCGCTCCCGCGCTTCGGCGGCATGCGCGACCCGTTCGACCCCTGGGACTTCTTCGACACGCCCGTGCCGGACGGCGCGGTGACGGTTGGCGATATCGCGCAGGCCGTCGTGCGCTTCGGCGGCACGGCCGGCCCGCCGGCTGTGCGGGGCTACCACCAAGCGTACGACCGCACACTGGCGGGTCCGAACCGATGGAACTCCGGGCCGCCTGACGGCGCCGTCTCCGTGGCGGATATCATGGTCATGGTGCACCAGTTCGGCCACACCTGCCACGGCCCAACCTAGCCGCCGAGAACTCCCCCTTCGCCTCACGACCGGCGGACCGCCCCTTGTGGCGGCCGAATCACGCGCAGTATCCTAGTCTGGCCATCCCTTTCCATCCGGCTCGCCTGGGCGACCAGGCAGAGAAAGGACGCGTGCCATGGCTGGAATCATCGCGCTCGCCGTTGTGCTCTCCATCCTCTTCCTCCTGCTGCTCGTGATCTTCGGCGGCGGCATGATCGTCGTTGTCGGCGGCCAGCAGGTGGGCATCATCGAGCGGAAATACTTCGGGCAGCCGCTGCCGGAGGCTCGCGTCGTGGCGATGCGGGCGGAAGTGGGGCTGCAGGCGCGCGTCCTGCAGCCCGGCCTCCACGTGCTAGTGCCTTTCATCTATACGGTGATGAAGGACGACATGCTGGTGATCGGTGAAGACGAGGTCGGCCTCATCGAATCGATTGACGGGCGGCCGCTGGAGCCGGGCCGGATATTCGCCCGCCACGTCGAAGGCCACGACACGTACCAGGACGGCGAGGCGTTTCTCACCAACGGCGGACAGAAGGGCCCGCAGATCGATATCCTGCCGCCCGGCAAGTACCGCATCAACACCTACCTCTTCCGCATCCGGAACACGCCGGTGCTCACGGTCGCACAGGGTCAGATCGGGGTAGCGAGCGCACGCGACGGCGACCCGATCAGCTCCGGCCGTCTCCTGGCGCACAGGGTGACGGGACACCAGGCGTTCCAGGACGGCGAGGCGTTTTTGTCCAACGGCGGGCAGCTCGGGCCGCAGATCGAGGTGATCTTGCCGGGCCGCTACCGGATCAACTCCGACTTGTTCAGCGTCGACGTACAGCCGGCGACGGTCGTCATGGCGAACCAGGTCGGCCTGGTCACGGCCAAGGACGGCGAGCCCCTGCCTGCCGATGAGCTCGTCGCGATCAGCGTTCAGGGCCACAGCGATTTCCAGAACGGGTCGGCGTTCCTCGCCAGCGGCGGCCAGCGCGGGCCGCAGTACGACCTGCTCAAGCCCGGTACCTACTACATCAACCCGCTGATGTTCGACGCCCAGCTCGACAGCGTGGCCACGGTACAGCGCGGCGAGGTGGCGGTGCTCGTCTCCAACGTCGGCCAGGAGCCGGCGGACATCCCGCAGGAGGAGCGACTGGCTGGCAAGGAGCGCTACGTGGTGCCCGCCGGCTTCCGTGGCATCCAGCAGGAGGTAGCGGGGCCGGGCGTCTATTACCTCAACCGCTGGGCGTACATCGCCTACATTATCCCGACGACGAACCTCACCATCGACTGGGCGGAGGAGGCCCCAGGCGAAGGCGCCGAGGCCGGGGCCGTGACTGGCGTCATTCAGCGGGCGCAGCTCTTCAACCCGTTGGCGGTGATCAGCCGCGATGGCTTCGAGATGCGCGTGAGCGTCAAGGTGATCATCCGCGTCCGGCCCGACCAGGCGCCGCTGATGGTGGCGAAAATCGGTTCGATCGAAAACCTGATCGACCACGTGATCCACCCGATGATCGACTCGTCCTTCCGCAACCAGGCGTCGTCGACACAGGCGATGAACTTCATGCAGGACCGCGCGTTGGAACAGACCAAGGCCGAGCAACGCGCCGCTGACGAGCTGCAGAAATACCACGTGGAGTGCGTCTCTGTGCTCATCTCCCAGATCATCCTCCCCCAGGAGCTCATGGAGATCCATACCCGGCGCGTGATCGCCTCGCAGCAGCAGGCGATGTTCGTCGAGCAGCAGAAGGCGGAGCTGAAGCGTATCGACACGGAGAACACGCGCGCCACAGCCGATAAGCAGATCGATGTGGTCACGGCCCAAATCGGCGTGCAGGTGGCGGAACAGACGAAGAAGAAGACGATCATCGAGGCCGAGGGCCGCGCCCGCGCCGTGCAGGTGGAGGGCGAGGCGGAGGGCAAGCGCATCCTCGCGGTCGGCAGCGCGACCGCGGAGGCCTACGACAAGCAGGTGGAGGCGGTGGGCCAGCTCAACCTGGCCGCGATCGAGGTAACGAAGTCGGTGGCGGGCGCCGGCCTCAAGATCACGCCCGACATCCTGGTAGGCGGCGACGGCGGCGGCGCCAACGTCTTCGCCGCGTTCATCGCCCAGCTCCTCGCCGGCAACGCGGGCCTCCTCGCCCCGCCGGCCAGTCGACCGGCCAACCCGCCACCGCCGGCGACCAGTTAGGACGGAGGCGAAAGCCCTTCGCCCACCTTCGCCGCCGCGTCCGCCAGCGGGACGAGCGACGTCTCCGACTCGCTGCGGCGCTTCAGCTCCGCCGAGCCTTTCTCCAGCGTCCGTGGGCTGACGGTGACGCGGAGCGGCATGCCTAGCAGGTCGGCGTCGGCGAACTTGACGCCGGGCGACTCCTCGCGATCGTCGAACAGCGTCTCGATGCCACGCTCGGTCAGCTCGGCGTAGAGGCGCTCAGCCGCCTCGCGCACGGCCGGCTCCTCGGGCTTGAGAGCGACGAGGTGGACGGCGTGCGGGGCGATGGCGGCCGGCCAGACGATGCCGCGTTCGTCGTGGTTCGCCTGGATGACGGCGGCGAGCAGGCGGTCCAGCCCCAGGCCGTAGCACCCCATGACGGCGTCGCGCTGCTGGCCCGACGCGTCGAGGAAGGTGCCGCCCATCTTCGCCGTGTAGAGCGTGCCGAGCTTGAAGATGTGCCCGACCTCGATGCCGCGGCGCATCTCCAGCGCGCCGTCGCCGCACTGCGAACAGGTGGCGCCCTCGCCCGCGAGCGAGATGTCGGTGACGACATCAGCCTGCCAGTCGCGATCGTAGTTGAGGTTACGCAGGTGGACGTCGGGCTGGTTCGCGCCTCCGATCAGGTTGGGCGACGAGAGGACGGAATCGTCCGCGACGATGCGCATCGGCCGCCGCGCCGACTCCTTCAGCCCGACCGGCGACGCCGAACCGGCGACGAGCCCGGCGGCAGCGACGTCCCGGTCGTCCAGCAGGCGCAGCTCCGCGCCGTCGAGGGCGTTGCGCAGCTTCGTCTCGTTGACCTCAAGGTCGCCGCGGATGGCGACGAAGACCGGCTCGCCGGACGCCGAGTAGAAGACTGCCTTGAGCGTGCGCTCGCGGGGGACGTCCAGGAAGCGCGCCAACTCCTCGATCGTCTTGATGCCGGGCGTGGCGACCTCCTCCACGGCCAGCGGCTCCTCAGACGGCAGCTCCAACTTCTTGTGGTCCGCCTTTTCGGTGTTGGCGGCGTAGTCGCACTTCGGGCAGAGGAGCACCTGGTCTTCGCCGATGTCGGTCAGGTGCATGAACTCCTGACTGTCTTTCCCGCCGATGCCGCCCGAGTCGGCGTGGACGGCGATCGAGGGCACACCGCAGCGGCGAAAGATGTTCGCGTACGCCTGGAACACGGCGTCGTACGTGCGATCGAGGCTCTCCCAGTCGGCGTCGAACGAATAGAGGTCCTTCATCGTGAACTCTCGGAGGCGGATCAGGCCGCCGCGAGCGCGGGGCTCGTCGCGGTACTTCGTCTGGAACTGGTAGACCAGCTTGGGCAGCTCTCGATAGCTCTGCACCTGGTGGCGGAAGAGGTCGACCACCGCCTCCTCGTGCGTCGGCGCGAGGACGAGCTCGCGGTCGCGGCGGTCGGTGACGATGAGCAGCGGCGGGATGAACGTCGAGCGCCGGCCCGACTCCTCCCATAGCTCCGACGGGTGGAGCGTCGGCATGCGCACCTCCTGCCCGCCGATGGCGTCCATCTCCTCGCGCACCACGCCCTCGATCTTGCGGAGGGCGCGCCAGCCCAGCGGCAGGAAGCTGTAGCTGCCCGCGGCGAGCTGCTGCACCAGCCCGGCGCGGAGCAAGAGCTGGTGGCTGGGCGTCTCGGCCTCGGCCGGCGCCTGGCGGAGCGTGCGCGAGAACAGCTGTGAGAGGCGCATGGCGCTTCGAGCATACGGAGGGAGGGTGCGTGGGGGCAAGGCAGCAGCGGGGTTGGAAGCTGAAGGCTGGAGAGTCGAAGGCTGGCCAGCTTCCAGCCTCCAGCCGCTAACTGCGGCCCCCGGCGGCGACAAGCGCGAGGAGGGTGGTGTTACGGGCCTCGCGGGTAAGCCAACAAGGCCGCGCCGGTAGCCGGATCCGAGCCAACATCTGCCATCGCGGCCTCGGCCGACTGCTGAACGGGCAGATCTTCGCTGAGGAAGTGGCGCAGCAACGAGAGCGTTGCGGCGTCTGTGTGTGGGGCCGTCACCGATTTGTCCCAGCCGACGACGGCGCCCGCGCCTCGTTCGACGAACGCTTGCGCCATGGCTTCTGCCCGCAGCACGTCGCAGCCCATCAGGACGACGGTGGCGCCACCGAAATCGCCGCGCATCTTCGACTCGACGAAGGCGGGCGGTATGCCGTAGAACAGGTCGCCTTCTTCAACGTCTTCTTGCGTGTAGCCCACCCCGGTCAGCAGCCGCCGTCGGCCTTCCTCGGTGTACCGATTCGGGTTGAAGCGCTCGGACGTGAACAACGACACATCGTCAGCGAACTCTACTTCGAGGGCCTGGCGGGCCGCATGCGCCCTCAGCAGAATAACGTCGTAACCGCTCGCGGACAGGTCCCGGTAGAACTCCACGGTCACCTGCTCGCCCGGGACGTAGATCACGTCGTAGCCGGCCGCTCCGAGCAGATCGGTCGCTTCCTCCACAAAGGCCTGGTTGGGCGTCGTCAGGCTGAGCTGGTCGACGATGGCGGCCGTCGGTGGCCCCCCTGAGCCGGGGGAGAGGAGGAGCCAAACTGAGGCAGCGGCCGCGACGACGATGCCCGACACCGCGACCAGGGCGGCGATCCTCCGCCAGAGACGCAGGCCGGGCGTCCGCCTCTGGAGGCGGCGCCCGGCCCGTCTACGACTGCTCATAGCGAACCTATGGTAACAGAAGGCCTAGCGCGCCCGCCTCCTCGCGTGCCAGGCCGCGCCGCTCAGCGCGACGGCGGCCGCGGTGAACGCGCCGATGACACCGGCCAGCAGGCCCGCGCCGGGGTCGGATGAGCCGGACGTCTGGTCGGGCACTCCCGCCAGTGGGCCATCGAGGTCTACGGAGAAGCCACCAACCAATGGCGTGCCCTGAGTCGGCGTGTTGGTGGGTGTCGGCGTGTTGGTTGGCGTCGGCGTATTCGTCGCCGTCGGTGTGGCCGTCGGGGTGTTGGTCGGCGAGCCGGGCGTAGGCGAGCCGGGCGTGTTCGTGGGCGTGTTCGTGGGCGTGTTGGTCGGCGTATTGGTCGGGGTGTTCGTGGCCGTGGGCGTGTTCGTCGGCGTATTGGTCGGGGTGTTCGTCGGCGTGTTCGTCGCCGTCGGGGTGTCAGTCGGCGTCACCGGGGTGTTCGTCGCCGTCGGGGTGTTGGTCGGCGTGTTCGTGGCCGTCGGCGTGGCGGTCGGGGTGCTCGTCGCAGTGGAGGGGGGTGTGGCCGTGGCGATGGCGCCGATCTGGATCTGATTGTCGCGGTTACCGATCGAACCGCCGTCCATCTCGATGAAGCTCACGTGGAACGGCGAACCGGAGATGCTACCGGCGCCGCAATCGCTCCCGTTACAGCCGCCGTTCCAGCCATCCGGAGGCGAGTTGCCCGGGTCGGGGTCGGCAGACTGGGCGAGGTGGCCGCCAAACCAGATGCCGACGAGTGTGCCGTCTACGGGAGTGTCAAAGGTCACCTTAATCGTGACGTCGCTATCGGCGCAATTCCTGAGGCAGTCAGGGCCTGGCGGCGTATCATTGATATGGGTGATGGGGCCCACGGAGACGTTCGAGCAGGCGCTGGGGGCGCAACCGACCTTGAACTCACGAGGCGGGTTGTCTGCCCGCTCCGCATCGTCCACCTCTTCGGCCGGATGCCCCGCCACCGTCGGCGGGCCGTAGGGGTCGGACGGGATCGTGACGGCGGTGGCACTGTTATACATCGTGTTCGAGCCGTCGCATTCGCCTGGGCCTTGCGCGAAGGCGATTCCGCCGCCGTTCGAACAGGGGTTCAGGAACGCTCCACTCTGAGTTTCGTCTACGTCGCTGATAAAGTCGTAGGCGTAGACATCGCCTTTGGTGAACTCGTATTTGAAGACGACGGAGTGAGTGCCCAAGAAATCGAACTCCTGGAAGAGGCGTTGCGGCACCACGTCGCCTTCACTATAGATCGAATTGTTCTGTTGGATGGCGCCGGTAGTCCAGTCGCAGTCATCAGCTACGCCGGCAGGCGCGGAGTCGTCATTGGTGCACTGGCTGAAGTGAGTCTCGGCGGGCAGGCCATACGTCAGCCTGTCCCAGGTGAAGACACCACCCGCGACCACAGCCAGCGCTACGAGGGCAAGGATCCCTCGCTGAGGTATGTGTACACGCGTAAGCATGCCGTCACTCCCTTCGCAGGCATAAGCTTAGCGTGACCAGCTATCAACGGGCGGGGAACACCGAATGCTAGGCCACCAGTCCCATCCCTTATAAAGGAATATTGCGCGTTTGTCAAGCGGTTTGGGCGGCAAATCGCGATTATTCAGGAAGCTTCTGCCCGACAAAGGCCCCTCCAGCGTCCAGCCTCTAGCCTCTAGCCTCCAGCCCCTAGGCGGTGCTCCTCGTCGCCTCGATGAGCTGGCGCGCGGCGGCGTAGGGGTCCAGCTCGCGGCGGGCGACGGCGCGCACGAGGTCGTCCAGGCGGCCGTTGCGCTCGGTGGCGCGCAGCACCTCGGCGAGCAGCTCGTGGCGAGCGAGCGCAAGCACCTGGCGTCGCGCGCGGTCGAGGCGAAGCGTTTCCAGCTCGCCCGATTCGTCGAGCTTACGCCGGTGCTCCTCCAGGGCGTCCGCGAGCTCCGAGACGCCCTGGCGCTTCGTGGCGACGGTCTCGAGCACGGGCGTCTCCAGCCGGCCGCGCGAGGCCATCGTCGTCAGCGCCTTGAGCTGGGCGGCGAGCGCGTCGGCGCCGGGGAGGTCGGCTTTGTTGACGACGAGGATGTCCGCGACCTCCATGATGCCGGCCTTCATCGCCTGTACATCGTCGCCGCCGGCGGGCGTGAGCACGACCACCGTCGTCTCGGCGAGCGAGGCGACCTCTACTTCGTCCTGGCCAGCGCCCACCGTCTCGATGACCACGACGTCCTTACCCGAGGCGTCGAGCACGGCGGCGACCTCGGCCGTCGCCGGGGCGAGGCCGCCCAGCTCGCCGCGCGTGGCCATGCTGCGGAGGAAGACCTCGGGGTCGCGGGTCAGCTCCTGCATGCGGATGCGGTCGCCCAGGAGCGCGCCGCGGGTGAAGGGGCTGGTCGGGTCGACGGCGACGATGCCGACGGTGCGGCCGCGCCGCCGCAGCTCGAGCGCGAGGGCGCCGGTGAGGGTGCTCTTGCCGGAGCCGCTGCCGCCGGTGAGACCGATCGTGTGGGCACGGCCGGTGTGTGGGTAGAGCAGCCCGATCGCGCGCCGGCCCTGGGCTGTGGCGTCTTCGACGAGGGTGATGGCGCGGGCGAGGGCGCGACGCTCGCCGGCGAGGAGGCGTTGCACCAGCGCTTCGACGTCGCCCTGGTCCGCCTCGGCCTGGGGGGCGGTCACGATGCGCCCGCGGACCGCCCTTCGGAGCCGACGGGCTGGCGGCTGGCCGCCCAGCGCCGGACGTACTCGATGATGTCCTGGGTGCTGGCGCCGGGGCGGAAGATCTCGCGGAAGCCGAGCTCCTTGAGGGCGGGGATGTCTTCGTCCGGGATGATGCCGCCGGCGAAGAGGAGGACGTCGTTCGGGTCGACGCCGCGCTCCTTGAGGGCACCGACGACGCGGGGGAACAGCTCGATGTGGGCGCCGGAGAGGATGGAGAGGCCGATGACGTCGACGTCCTCCTGGAGGGCGGCTTCGGCGATCATCTCCGGGGTCTGGCGGATGCCGGTGTAGATCACCTCCATGCCGGCGTCCCGGAGGGCGCGGGCGACGACTTTGGCGCCGCGGTCGTGGCCGTCCAGGCCGGGCTTGGCGATGAGGACTCGGATGGGCTGCTCACCGGTCATCGTGTCAAGCATTATGTCGCGCCGGGGGGCGGTTGGGCAAGTCGCTGGTCGCTGGTCGCTGGTTGCTGGTACGGGCGCGGGGGTGATTGAGTCGGGGATTTGGGCGGGGTTGCGAAGCTGGGAGCGCTTGACGGCGTTGATTGACCGTCGTTTGCTCGGGCCCTGGAGGAGCCGGGCGTAGCGGTTGACGGCCTTCTGCAGGAGCTGGAGGCGGCGCTGCTCCATGCGGCTGAAGTGGAGGAGGACGCGCCGGGTCTCGGGGACGGTGAGGAGGGCGATGAGGACGGCCTTGACCTGCTGGGAGCGAGCGCCGCTGCGGAGGGCGTTGAGGTTCCCTTTCGGCGCGCCGGCGCCGGGCCGCTTTCCGCCGCGAGGCATGATGCTGGCGGGACGGGACGTAGCGCCTAGGGGGGCCCGTCTTGGCCTTCCGCCTGCTCCTGGGCGATCCGGGCCAGGATATCCTGGGCGGCCTTGGTGAATCCGGAGAACGTGCCCGGCGGCGCTTGGTAGCGAACGTGGCGCTTGGGGAAGCGCGAGGGCGGACGCTGGGGGGCGCTGTCTTTGTCCGGGACGGCCGACGTGTGATGGGTCATGGATTTGCTCCTTTCGAAGAACGAGGGTACGACGCACTCCGAGAAGATCAAAGAGGCTAGTGGCACAAGGAGAAAGGCCAAGCCCTCGCCCAACCTTCCTCCTGCTTGCGCCGTGCGGGCGCTACGCGCAGTGGTCGCCGAATTGGGCGACCACGTTCGCGATCTCGGCCGCGCCGATGTTGCCGTTCGGCGGGAGCAGGTCCCAAGCATCGCTACCTGCCGCCGAACCGCTCCGATCAAAATCCGGGTGGTAGTTGGCCCGGTTGCTGGACGGCAAGACTGGCTTGGTGGGTGTGGACAGGGGATCGCTATTGCGATTGAACGTGCCGGCGCCATCGTCCGTTGAGCCGAAGCGGGCGACGACGGCGGCAAGGTCGGCTCCGCCTATCGCGGTGTCGCGGATGAGCGGATTGCCGGTGAAGACGCTGAAGAAGTCCCAGAAGCTGGTGGGGTCGCGACGGCCGCCGATGTTTTCGTTGGGCCCGAGCTCTCGGTCATCGCGGCAGAGGTCGTCGTCCGTATCGGGGTCCCCTGGATCTGTCTGGTGCATGTCCAGCTCGGCGCTGTCCGTCAACAGGTCGTCGTCGTCATCTGGATCGCAGGGATCGCGAAACGCGCTGCCGGGCACGTGTGCTTGGAAGAACAGGGGTTGCTGGCGCGTGACCGTTCCTTCGGAACTGCTGCCCGTGGCGGTCACGCGAACGCGATAGTTCCCGCAAGCCTGCGTGCCGGTGAATGTGCCGGTATACACCCGGTCGCCGGCCGTCTTGTCCCCGCCGGTCTGATCGTCGCGGAGCTGGACGGCAACGGTGGAGCTGTTGGGCAAGAGCACCTCAGCCGTGACGGATGACGCGACGATCGGCGTCTGGCCATCGAACAATGTTGCCGCGATGAGCTGCTGCGCGCCAGTGGCCGGCGCAGGATTCGCGATCTTGAGATCGAGGACAACACCTGTCTCAGGCAAGACGCCCACATGTAGCCCTGGCCCGATGGCGAGACCGAGGTGCCGGTCACCGTGAATTGCCACATTCCACCCTGTGGTGTGGATATGACGAATGCCCGATGGCGCAGGTCCGCGAACGCGTCGTCCGCAGCGGTGATCTCGTTCACCACATCCGGGTCGCCCAGGTCGACGACTGAGCCGTTTGGGCGCTGCAGCACGAGCGTGAGGTTCGTTGAGGCTGTGTTAGCAGGCCAGACGAGGGCGAACATCGCCTGGGACGGGTTGGCGGGGCCCGAGGGGACCTGCAACTGGTGTATCTTTTGCTGCTGCGGGAGGACGAGGTCAGCGGCTGACGCGCTGAGCGGCAGGGCGAAGGGTGCCTGCGGGCCTCCTACCAGAGCCGCGGTGACTGACGAAGCGCCTGCTCCACTCGAAGACTCTTCCCGGATCGTGACCGCCAGGTTTTCCGCAACCTCCAGTGTGTTTCTCAGGCTACTACTGACGCAGGAACCGAGGTCCGGCGTATGGCTCAACGCAGGATACACCAGCGCGGTCGACGCAAAGACGTCGCCGGGACCCTCGGCGCTGTCCGTCGCGACAACGCAGTCGCCTTCCTCGAACGGATGAAAAGAACCGAATTGCCCCGCATTGAGGCCGCGGTGCAATTGGTACACCGGTGCAACTGGCAACTGGAAGTCGGCGTTCAGTGTCCGCAAGACTTTCGATTCAGGAATCATGTCGACGAGACTCTGGTCAAACAGGCCAATCGCGAAATCGGGGACGTACCCGACGGTGCGCGCCAGCTTGTTGCCCAGGTTAGGCGTACCCAGCATGCTGAGGCTGCCGATCGGGCGGTCGGGCTGAAGCACCTCGACGTAATGGCGAGCGACGAGGCCGCCGAGGCTGTGCCCAACTAGGTCCACCTCCTCGCTCGACGTGAGCGAGAGGAAGGTACGAAACTCGGAGACAGCACGTTCCAGGCGCTGGGCGGCGGGCCGCACGCCGTCCTTATATTCGTAGTCGAAGCAGTCGACGTGTTCCGGCGGCACGCCAAGCTTGTCCTGCAGCCAGCCGCGTAGGTCAGTCATTGCCGTGCAGTCCGAACGCCAGCCGTGGACGAGGACGACGGCGGGCGACTGACGCAGCTCGAACTGGGTCTGCACAACGCCCGGCGTCACGGTGCCCCCTGGAGTCCGGTAGTCGATGACGGCGTTCCAAGTACCGCGTTGAGATGCAGCCGGGAAGCCGGCGATGCCCAGGCCAATACCACGGGGGGCTGGATCGCAGGGGCATCCCGACGGAAACGGCTCCAGAATATAGGAAATGCTAGGGCAAATGGCGACGAGAGCAACGTTCGGGGTGGTATTCGGGCCTCCAGGAAGTAAGATCTCCATGTAGCAGGTGACATCGGGAGTCCCCGTCGGCAAAGTGCCCGGCTTGAAGTACTTCCACGTCCAGCGGTCGCCGACAACCACCCCGATCGTATCGATGCCAGGGCCGCCCGCAATGTCCTTGGAAAAAAGCACGTTGTCGGTGATTACGTACGGGGCATCTTCCAAAGGCTGGTCGTGGAGCACAGGGTCGTCGCGGATAAAGAACTGCGAATCGATGTGCCCCGGGCCCACCCCTGCTGGAGACGGCCCGGCCGGCGGAAGGTCAACGCTGTACGGCCCGGAGGGTGTCGTCAGAGCGCTCGTCGGCCACTGCTGGCGTGGCAGTGCCGTCAAGGACGACGAAGGCGATGCCGATACTGATCAGGAGGGCGAGACGCCCATGAGAGAGACTACCGTATCCCATACCCCGCCTCCTCTGCGCGGCCAACGCCGCCATAGGAAGATACCAGCGGCTGCGAGTGTACGCTGGCGCGCCGGGTTTGTCAAGAGGAGGGCGCTTGCGGCAACGGCACTTTGCTTCGCCTCATGTCTGACATTGCTGGTCATGGGGTGCGAGGCGTTCTCGGCAGACGCGGGAGACCGGATGCGCCAGCCCGAGTTCCTGACGCCGGTAGCCCAGGCGCAGGAAACCGGCCTGGAACTCTACTGGCTAGGCGCCGAGTTTACGGCAGATGATGCCGTGTTTCAGATTAGCGGAAATACACAGCTCATCGAGCGTGATGGCGCCCCGCCCGGCCTTGTTTGGTACTACGGCATGCGCAAGCCAGCCGGAGGAGCGGAGGCAATTGTGCAGGTGCACGCTGATGGAGGCGGCGGCGACGAGGCCGCGCGCGAGGCGCTGAAGAGGGTCCGGGGAGCGACATCGAAGAGCGTGCAGGTCGGGCCGTGGGAGGGCCTCCTCTACTCTCTTCCGGCCGGGACGCGGCCCGTGAACCAGTACTGGCTCTTCGTCGACGTTGGAGCGACCGTCGCGATTGTCCGGGTGCCCTCGGGTGATACGGGCATACCAGGCCAGGACTCCAACCCCCTCCTCGACCCAGAGCTGCTGATCGACGTCGTCGTAGAGAACCTGCGGCCGTACCCGGACTAGCGACGCGGACCCCAGGAACATCGGGGCAACCCCGATTCGGCCGGCCCGGCATCGCCGGTACCATGGGACAGCAGATGAAGACTCGTTTCTGGCCGATGGTTCTGGGCCTGTCCTTAACGCTGGCGATGGGCTGCGAGGCGTTCTCGGCGGACGCGGGAGACAGGATGCGCCAGCCCGAGTTCCTGACGCCCGTGGCCCAGGCGCAGGAGACCGGCCTGGAGCTCTACTGGCTAGGCGCTGAGTTCATGGCAGAGGATGCTGTCTTTCAGATTAGCGGAGCTACACAGCTCATCGAGCGCAATGGCGCCCCGCCCGGCCTTACCTGGTTTTATGGCATGCGCAAGCCCCCCGGAGGTGCGGAGTTAATGCTGGAGGTGCAGTCTGACGGGGCGGGCGTGGAGGCTGCGCGCGAGGCGCTGAAGAGGGTTCAAGGAGCGACATCGAAGAGTGTGCGGGTTGGGGCGTGGCAAGGCCTCCTCTACTCTCTCCCAGGCGGGACGCGCGGCCCGTGAACCAGTACTGGCTCTTCGTCGATGTTGGAGCAACCGTCGCGATTGTCAAGGTACCCTCCGGCGGTCCGGGCATACCAGGCCAGGACTCCAACCCCCTCCTCGACCCAGAGCTGCTCTTCCAGGTGGTCGCGGACAACCTACGGCCGTACCCGGACTAGCGACGGCGGACCCTCTGAAACCGCGGGGACGGCGGCCAGGCCGAAGGCGCGAGGCGGGGCGTTCAGTTGAACGCCCCTACACAGGGTCGAGGGTGGAGGATCGAAGGGTCGCGGGCCGAGGGGCGGTGGCGGGGGCGATTGCCGTCACCGGCCTGCTGAAGTATTCTGTACCAAACGTTCGTTCTCTCATGGAGAACCCATTGGCTGCGTCGCGGGGAGCGGCTGACGGAAGGAGAAGTCATGCGAACAAGCAAGACGGTCACCGTTGGTCTCGTCGGCCTGGTGGCGCTCGGCATGCTGCTGCTGGCGCCGGTCGGCGGCTCCGGCGATGCGGAGCTGAGCGTGCACGCGATCCGGCCGGTGGGGGCGTGCAGCAGCCCATCGAACGACGACAGCGCGACGGCGTTCGTGCAGTTGAGCGGAACGCTAGGCAGCCTGACCTATCGGACGAATCCGGCGACGTATCCTAGCAACCTCAGCGCGGCGAGCGTGGAGTCGGCGATCGACGCGGCCTTCGCGACGTGGGAGACCGGCACCGACGCCGGCGACCGCTTCGCCAAGGGTCTGACGACGAGCGCCCGCGGCGGCAAGCGAGACGGCGTGAACGCGATCTCCTGGGGTGGCGCGAACGGCGCCGTGGCGGTCGCCTACACGTGGACGAACTCGAGCACCGGCCAGGTGGTCGAGGAGGACCTGGTGTTCAGCAAGGCGTTCGCCTGGTCGACGAACGGCACGCTGAGCGAAGACCCGGGCGCGGCAGCCGACGACTGTGCGGGCGCGGCCGAGGCGTTCGATGTCCAGGCCATCGCCACGCACGAGCTCGGCCACTGGCTGCGGCTGGGGCATCCCAGCAACAACCGCCAGTCGATGTACGGGTTCGTCTCGTATCGGGAGCTGTACAAGCGGTCGCTGGGCGCGGGCGACGTCGGCGGGGCGAACGAGCGGTATTAGGGGCGGCGGGGGGCCGCCCTGAGCGCGCGTGAGCAATGAAACCGAGCGTCGGCCGCGGAAGGCTCGTGTGCGCGGTGTTTGCGATAGCGTTGCTAACCGCCTGTGGAGCGCAGTCGCCGGTCACGACAGGGCTGCCGGAGCCGACTATGCAGATTACTCCCGGGTCCGCGACGCCCGGCGAGACGCCAGCGACGCCCGATATCAGGTACACGAACATCACGGGCGTGGTCATCGATCATGGGACGGAAGCTCACATCGGGGGCGCCGTGATCTCCGTCCTGCCGATCGGCCGCACGACGACCAGCCTCGCAGACGGCACGTTCTCCGTGCGCGATATCGATTGGTCAGACGTACCGAGGGACGTACTGCCGTATGTCGGAAGGTTGACTGTTGTTGTGGAGGCGGAAGGCTACGGCACGTGGACGACGAAGAACCAAGATGTGTATTTAGGGACGAGCGTGACCCTCGAGGTCCGCCTTAACACGACACCCGTCACCCAGGACTACGCGTGCACACCGAGGGCTATCGCTGCCGTGAAGCCGGAATGTGAGGCGGTGAGTGACGGGCCGTCCGCTACGCCGGCCGGCGCTCGATGAGCTGGAGGGCCACCCCGCGGGCGGTGGCGCGCGGGATGCGGGCGACGCGGGTGGCCGGGAGGACGCCGGGCTCGGGGTCGGAGACCTCGAGCCCGCGGGCGCGGAGGTGGCGGACGGCGGCGTCGAGGTCGTCGACCTGCACCGAAATCGAGAACATGCCCTCGCCGCGCTCAGCGATGTGGCGGGCGATGCGATGGTCGTCGGTGGTCGGCTGGACCAGCTCGAGGAAGGCCGCGGCGGCAGCTTGCCCTGAGTGAAGCGAAGGGTCGCCGCCGGGGCGGAGGAAGGCGAGCGCCATGTGCGTGCCCTCGGGCCGGACGACCGGATCGGCGGGCAGGCCGAACACGTCCGCCCAGCGTTCGATGCCGGCGTCGAGGTCCTGGACGGCGAGGACGAGGTGATCGAGGCGCTGGATGTTCACGAGGCGTCCTTCTGGATGAGCAGCGTTCGCACGTCGTGTGAGAAGCCGGGCTTGAGGTCGGCGACGAGGGTGGCGGGCGCATTGCCGGCGCGCGGGTCGCTCACCTCGACGCCGGCGGCGCGCAGCCGGTCGACGGCGCAAGCCACGTCGCCGACGCGGTAGGCGACGCCCCAGAGCGTGTCGCGCGGGCCGGGACGCTCAGGGGCGGCCTCGCCGGCGAGCTCGAGGACCGAGCCGTCGGCGCCACCGAAGCGCAGAAAGCACAGCCGCCGCCCCTTCGCTGCGCTCAGGGCAGGCTCTTGCGGCCGGTCGAGCGAGAGACGCAGGTCGAGGCCGAAGGCGTCGCGCCAGAGGGCGAGGCAGGTGTCGAGGTGGGACGAGGCGACGACGGTGTGGTCGACGCCGGTGACGAACGCGCCGTCCGCAGTACCAGGGGGCGCGGGCGGCAGCGCGTCGGGCGGCGAGTCGTGCTGGATGAAGAAGGCGGGGACGCCGCGTGTCGAGGCCGGCGCGATGCGGGCGTTGCGCCACGCGCGACGGGCGCCGGTGGCGAGGTCGACGCCGTCGCCGGCGAGCGGCTCGCCGACATCGAGGCCTCGCGCGCGGGCGGCAGCGACGGTGGCGTCGATATCGCCGGTGCCGAGGGCGATGGCGTAGAGGCCTCCGCCGGCGGTATCGAGGCGCTCGATCAGCGCGCGGCGCCAGGGCGAGTCGCCGCCGGCGGCATCGGGCGCGAGCAGCTCCAGGTAGGTGTCATCAAGGCGGAAGAGGACGTTGGCGGTGCCGTACGCCGGGTGACGCCCGCGCCAGGAGGGCGCGCGGCCGAGCAGGCGCTGGTAGTTGGCGGCGGCGGCTTCGAGGTCGCGGACGGCGATGACGAGATGGTCGAGCGTGGGCGGCGTCATCTCGGTGGGCGGAAGGCCGTCGGGCCGTGGACGAGCTCGACGAGGACGCCGTGGAGGGCGCTGGGATGGAGGAAGGCGATGGTACCAGTGAGACCGGCGCGGGGCGCCTCGTCGATCAGCGGGACGCCCTGCGACGCGAGGCGCGCCAGCTCGGCGTGGATGTCGTCGGTCTCCAGGCAGACGTGGTGGAGGCCCTCGCCGCGGCGTTCGAGGTAGCGGGCGATGCCGGTGTCGGGCTGGACGGGCTCGAGCAGCTCGAGGAGGCTGTTGCCGAGATCGAGCAGCGCGGCGCGGACGCCCTGGTCGGGCAGGAGCTCTTCCTTGAGGAGAGCGAGGCCGAGCGTGTCGCGAAAGAGCGCGTACGCTTCGTCCAGGCTGCGGACGACGACGCCGGTGTGGTGGACCCTACCTACCATGGCAGGACCGAGGAACAAGGAACAGGGGACAGGGGACAGGGGACAGGGGACAGGGAACAGGGAACAGGGGGCATGGGGCGAACGAGGCCTGCGCGGCGGAACGGGATCACGCGCCGGGCGTCCACGAGTACTGCGTGAGCGTCAGGTACTCTGCGAAGCCAAGTTGTCGATAGACGCCGAGGCCCATGCCGGAGGCGGCGGAGTAGAGGGTCGCCACGCGGTAGCCGAGGGAGCGAGCGTCTCGCATCGGCGCCAGGGTCATCGCCGCGCCGATCCCCTGCCGTCGCGCCGGCGGCACGGTGGCGACGTGCCAGACGCCGGCGGCGTTCGTGCCCAAGAAGACCGTCGACGAGGCGACCGGCTGGCCGCGCAGCAGCCCGACGTAGTGGCGAAACGGCGCGTCGTCGCCCAGGCCGATGCTGGCGTAGAGCGAGAAGAACGCCTGCCCTTCGAAGTCGCTCATCTCGAAGCCGGCGGTGTAGGCGTGGCGCCACTGATCGAGCGTCGCGAGGTCGGTGACGCGGTCGATGGTGAGATCGGGCGGCGCCGGCGTCGTTTCGGGCAGCGCGTCGAGGGTGGCGGCCATGCCGGTCATCGTGCCGGCGTTGGCGAGGCCGCGGCCCTCCAGCCGGCTTCCGAGGTCAGCCGGACGCGTCGACGGGCTGAGGGACCAGAGCATGGGCGCGCGGCGCTCCTTGAACACGGCCAGCGTCTCGTCGATGCGGGCGTCGATGCCTTCGACCGGCAGATCGGCGGACACGACCTGGTTGAGCGGGGCGAAGGGGATGCCGGTCACGAACCGGAACAGCTCCGGCCCGTCGTCGATTGCGACCCTGGGGAGGTGGGGAGCGCAGGCGCGCCAGTACTCGACCGGGTTCGCCTCGATGGCGACGGCGATCACCGCGGGCGAGAGAGCGGCGAGCGCGTCGCTGGTCGCGCCGGACGCCGCGTTCACAGACCCTCGCGCTGGCGCCACTCGAGGATCTGGGGGGCGTGCTCGCGATAGTGGCCGTGGCCGCTACCTTCGAGCAGGCGGTTGACGGCGTTCGGCGTGCCGTCGTCCTTGGCGCCGTAGCGATCGCCGGGGACGGCGTTCGCGGCCTTGACGTAGTTGGCGTGGGTCTGCTGCCACGCGGCGAGCACGGTCTGCGGGCTGATTTGGGCCATGGCTAGCGAGAACGAGGCGTTCCACTCGTCCGTCTGCGACCAGTCGACGCCCTCGGGCGTGGGGCGTTCGCCGTTGGCGATGCGTTGGAGGGCGACAGTCATCTCGCGCTCCCAACCGCAGACGTGGGCGACGATGTCCTTGACGGACCAGTCGCCGAACCAGACGCGGGAAAGCTGGTCGTTGTCGAGGCCTTCGATGGCCTTGCGGAGGTTCTGGTACTCCTGGTCGACGAGCTGCAGGGTGCTCTGTTTGTCGGACATGGCATACTCCTTCCGGCGGCCGGATGACGTTTCGTAACGAGGATGATGGTACTGGATGGGCGGGAGAGGAGACAAATGAACCTGGGGGACACCCCAAACTCCCGGCCCTTCGCTTCCGCTCAGGGCAGGCGCCAGAGCTGCGCCCCTCTGGACTCCCCCATTACCCTACACCGCCGGGGCGCCCTGGTACTCGCCCCAGACGTTGCGGAGGACGCGGCAGATCTCGCCGAGGGTGACGTCGTTCTCGACCGACTCGATGAGCAGCGGCACGAGGTTCTCGGTGCCCTGCGCCGCGTCCTCGATGCGGCCGAGCAGCGTCTCGACGCGCCCGCTGTCGCGTTCGGCGCGGAGGCGGTCGAGGCGTTCGCGCTGGCGCTCGCCGACGGACTGGTCGACGCGGGTGAGGCCGGCGATGGGCGGCTCCGCCTCGACGTAGTCGTTGACACCGACGACGATGCGGCGCTTCGCCTCGATGTCGCGCTGGAGGCGGTAGGCGCTCTCCTGGATCTCGCGCTGCTGGAAGCCGCGCTCGATGGCAGCGAGGGCGCCGCCCATGGCGTCGATGCGGTCGACGTACTCCTGGGCCTCGGCCTCGACCTGGTCGGTGAGCTGCTCGATGGCGTAGGAGCCGGCGACCGGGTCGATCGTGTCGGCGACGCCGGTCTCGTAGGCGATGATCTGCTGCGTGCGCAGGGCGAGCTCGGCGGCTTCCTGCGAGGGGAGGGCGAGCGCTTCGTCCTTCGCGTTGGTGTGCAGCGACTGCGTGCCGCCGAGGACGGCCGAGAGGGCTTCGAACGCGGTGCGCACGATGTTGTTGTGGGGCTGCTGGGCGGTGAGGGTGGCGCCGCCGGTCTGGGTGTGGAAGCGAAGCATCGTCGAGCGCGGGTCTCTGGCGCCGAAGCGCTCGATGGCGATGCGCGCCCACAATCGTCGGGCGGCGCGGAACTTGGCGATCTCTTCGAGGAAGAGGCTGTGGCAGGCGAAGAAGAACGCCAGTCGCGGCGCGAATTCGTCGAAGACGAGGCCGGCGGCGAGTCCTGCTTCGACGTAGGCGATGGCGTTCGCCATGGTGAAGCCGACCTCCTGCGCGGCGGTGCAGCCCGCCTCGCGCATGTGGTAGCCGCTGATGCTGATCGTGTTCCAGGACGGCAACTCATCCTTGCAGTAGGCGAAGACATCCGTGACCAGGCGCATCGATGGGCGGGGCGGGAAGGCGTAGGTGCCGCGAGCGATGTACTCCTTGAGGATGTCGTTCTGCGTCGTGCCGCCGATCGCGCGCAGGCTGGCGCCCTGGCGCTTCGCTGCGGCCGCGTAGAGCGAGAGGAGGATCGCGGCAGTGGCGTTGATCGTCATCGAGGTGGTGACGCGGTCGAGCGGGATGCCGTCGAAGAGCGACTCCATGTCGCGGATCGAGCAGATCGAGACGCCGACCTTGCCGACCTCGCCCTCGGCCATCGGGTCGTCGGCGTCGTAGCCGATCTGGGTCGGCAGGTCGAAGGCGACCGAGAGGCCGGTCTGGCCCTGGGAGAGGAGGTAGCGGTAGCGCTGGTTCGACTCCTCGGCGGTGCCGAAGCCGGCGTACTGGCGCATGGTCCAGAGCTTGCCGCGGTACATCGTTGGCTGGATGCCGCGGGTGTAGGGGTACTGCCCCGGGAAGCCGAGCTTATCGAGGTAAGGGAGGCCATCTCCGTCCTGGGCGAGGTCCTCGGGGGCGTAGAGCGGCGCGACGGGCTGGCCGGAGCTGGTCTCGAAGGCGGCGTCGCGCTCGGGCGCGCGCTCGCGCGCCTGCTCGTACGTGCCTTCCTGCCACTCGCGCTTACTCTCGCTCATGCGTCCGTCAGTGTAGCGAGGGTGGGATGAGGGGGTCAACGGGCAAGGCCGGGCCGAGCACGGTTAGCCGAGCTTCGTTGTGCGATCTGGTTTGGACTGGGAATGGTTCTTCGGAAATGTTCGGCGCCACTCGGGCCTGCGCCAAGCATCAGCAGATGAGCAGCCCATACGCCGCTGAGGCGTGAGTGATGAGAATGACCGGAATGGGAAAGTGGGCGGCGTGAGCCCACGACCACGCCACGGAGCGGCGCTAGCCGTCGGCGGGCCCTGCCGCCTCCGCCTGCGCGATGACGCGGCGCGCGCGTTCGGCTACCGGCCGGTCGACCATTCGCCCGTTTAGCTGGACGGCGCCCAGGCCCCGCGCCTGCGCCTCCTCCCACGCCGCCAGCACCTGGCGCGCCGAGACGACCTCCGCCTCGCTCGGGCTGAAGACGCGGTGGACGGGCTCCAGGTGGCTGGGATGGATGATGTACTTGCCGTCGAAGCCGAGGCCGCGCGCCCGCCGAGCGTCCGCCTCCAGCCCTTCGAGGTCGGCGATGTCCGCCCACGGCGTGTCGAGCGCGACCAGGCGCGCCGCTCGCGCGCACGTCGCGACCACGGCGCGGGCGTGGTCGAGCTCGCGGCCTTCCTTCGTCCGGGGCACCCCCAGGTCGAAGGTGAAGTCCTCGCCGCCGAGCATCAGCGCGACGAGGCGAGTGGAAGCGCGGCTGATCTCCTCGCAGCGCAGGAGCGCCCGCGCCGACTCGATGGCCGCGATCAGCTCGACCGTCCCGGGCTTGACCTCGCGCGCCAGCTCCTGCTCGCGGAGCAGGATGTCCACGTCGCGAACGTCCTGCGGCTCCTGCGTCTTCGCCAGCAGCACCGCCGCCAAGCCCGGGCGGACCACGGCGGCTAGGTCATCGCGGGTGAGGCCGCTCTCGATGCTGTTGAGGCGGACGTGCACCGTTCGCCCGGCGCCGACGAGCCGCTCGACGGCGGCGGCGGCGAGCTCCCGGGCGCGCGCCTTCTCTTCCGGCAGCACCGACTCCTCGAGGTCGAGACAGAGGACGTCCGCCGGGAAGCGCGCCGCCTTCTCCAGCAGATCCGCCCGGCCGCCCGGGACGAACAGCAACGAGCGGTGGCGGATCACGCCTCCAGCTCCCCGCCGGCCTCGCGCCCGGCCTCGACATCCTGGATGAAGGAGACGACCGTCCGGCCGAAGGCATCGGGCCGCCAGCGGTCGGTGCCGTGACCCGCGCGCCGCACCAGCACGAAACGCGAGCCGGCGAGCAGGCGGTGGTCGCGCTCGGCGCAAGGGCGGAACTGGTCCCACTCGCCCACCAGCACCAGGGCCGGCGCCCGCAGCTCGCGCAGGTGGGCGGTCAGGTCTGGCCGGTGGCGCAGCGCCCGCTTGGTGCCGACGAAGGCGGGCAGGCTGAGCCGGGCGTACTGGCGCCGGTCGCGCGCTTCGCGCGACTCGGCGGGCTCCGGGTGGTCGCCGTAGTGCGGGTCGTTCGCCCGGTTGTAGGCGATGCGCCGTTCGCAGAGCTCGGCCAGGCCGTACTTGGTGGCGACGTGCTCCATCATGTCCAGGAAGCCCTGGAAGTCTCGTTCCGAGCCGACGCCCGACCCTTCGTCGAGGCCGTTGCCGGCCGTCGAGTCGCACAGCAGGAGCGAACGCGTCCGCTCCGGGTAGTCGACGGCAAACTGGGCCGAGATCATCCCGCCCTGGGAGACGCCGCCGATGTGCGCCCGCTCGATGTCGAGCGCGTCGAGCAGCGCCCGCAGGTCGGCCGCGTACGCCGGCAGCGAGTACGCCTGCGGATCCTCAGGCGTGGTCGTGCGGCCGTGGCCGCGCACGTCGTAGACCAGCAGGCGGACGTGCTCCGCCAGCTCGAAGACGGACGCCGGCCAGTCCTCCGTCGGGCCGAGCCAGCCGTGGCTGAGCGCCAGCGTCGGGCCCGAGCCGCGCAGCTCATACCAGATATCGATGCCGTTGGCGCGGACGGTGGGCATGGCGGACTACGGCGCCCGGTACTCGCTCGGTGCGAGGACGCGGGCGTGAGTTGATTCAGTGAGCGTCTGGCGCTTGGCCACCGCCTCCGCTGCGCGACGCCACAGCTGCGGGTCGACGCCTTCAGGCGCGGGCTGGCCCCAGACTCGCGTGCGTTCCCACATCGATAGGTCGTCGTAGCGGGTGAGGAGGACGACCTCGTTCCCGTCGCCGATGATCGTGTTCCAGAGCCCGATAATCTTCGCCCCCGCGGCCTCCATCGCCGGCCAGATTTCGCCGTGGGACAGCTCTTGGAACTCGGGCCAGGCGCCCGGCTTGATCTTCCACGTTCGCAGTACGTAGATCGCCACGTTAGCGCTCCTCGCGCCCGGCGACCGGGCGGCCCGCCTCCACGTCGGCGAGGAAGTCGAGCACGGCCGACGCGAACTCCTCGGGCCGCCAGAGGGCGGTACCGTGCGTGGAGCCCTTGATTAGCACGAAGCGCGCGTCGGGCAGGCGCTCCTTCATCTGTTCACTGGGGCCCAGTAGGAAGTCCTGGTCGCCCACGAGGATCAGCGCCGGCGTGGTTATCTCTGGTAGGCGCTCCAGGACATCCTCCTGGTCGCCCAGGACGCGGCCGCAGCCGAGGAAGCCGTCGACGTTCATCCGCTGGAGCCCCTCGATGTGCTGCAGCACGCCGGATGGCAGCCCGTCCGGCGAGAAGCCAGGCGTCGTTGCCGCCCGCTGCGCGTAGAGGCCGCGCACCAGGGTGGCTACGCCCTGGCTGCGAACGAACGCCTCGATCGCGGCGCTGTTCGCCCGGAGCGCCTGAACGACCGCCGACCCCTCACCAGCGATGCCGGCCGCCGTATCGAAGAGCATGAGCGCGCGCACCATCTTCGGATGCGCCAGCGCGAAGCGCATCGCGATCATCCCGCCCATCGAGAGCCCGCCGACGTATGCCCGTTCGATGCCCAGGTGGTCCATCAGCGCTCGCTGGTCCTCGACCAGCGTCGTGAGGCTGTAGCCGGGGTCGTCGGCGGGAGGCGCCTCCGACTCGCCGTGGCCGCGCGCGTCGTAGACGACGACGCGGTAGCGTTCGGAGAAGGGGCCGATCTGCCCGTCCCACATCTCCTTCGACGAGGTGTACCCGTGCGCGAGGATCAGCGGCTCGCCCTCGCCGTACACCGCGTACGCCAGCTCGACGCCGTTGACCTTCGCCTTGAGCATGATCTTCCCCTACGCGGCCAGCAGCTCCCGCAGTTCGCCCTCGTCCCCTTGCGGGCCGACGACGGACATCGAGAGGTTGTCGTTGCGGAAGAGGCGCCGCGCGACGCGCTGCACGTCGTCCGCCGTCACCGCCTGGAGGCGGGCGACCACCTGCTCGACCGGCTCGATCTCGCCCACCATGAGCAGCGCCTCGCCCGCGCGCTGCGCCAGCGCCATCGACGTCTCGAGCCCCAGGCGAAAGTTGCCGATGCTGAAGTCGCGCGCCTTGGTCAGCTCTTCGATGCCGACCGCCTCGTCGACCAGTTTCATCAGCTCTTCCTTGATCACCCGCGTCGTCTCGACGAGGTTCTCCGGGCTCACCCCGGCGCTGATCGAGAGCACGCCGGTGTCGTTGTAGCGGCTAACGCCGGAGCCGATTGAGTAGGCCAGGCCGCGCCGCTCGCGCACCTCTTTGAACAGCCGCGAGCTCATGCCGCGACCGAGCACGGCGTTTAGGATCATCAAGGCGTAGCGGTCGGGGTCGGAGCGGGAGACGGCGTGGAGGGCGATGCCGACGTTGCTCTGCGAGATGTCGCGCGTCTCCACGATGACGTTGCGCTCCGGCAGGCCGTTCCGCACCGTCGTGACCGCCGGCGCCGCCGAGCCGGCCAGCCCGGCGAACAGCTCGCGCGCCGCCGCCACGACCTCCGCATGGGTCGTGTTGCCCGCGACGCTGAGCACCATGTTCGCCGGCACGTACCAGGCGCCGATGTGCCGCATGAAGTCGTCGCGGTTCAGCTCCTGCACCGTATCCTCCGTCCCTGCCACCGACCAGCCCAGCGGCTGATCGCCGAAGCACGCCTGCGAGAGCAGCCGCCCCGCCCAGGCGCCCGGCTGGTCGTAGGTGCGCCGGATCTCTTGCTGGACCACCGTCCGCTCGCGGTCCAGCTCCTCCTGATCGATGAGCGAGCGCTGCATCATGTCGGCCAGCACATCCATCGCCAGCCGCAGCTTGTCGAACGGCACCTGGTTCCAGTAGCAGGTCAGCTCCTGCGAGGTGTAGGCGTTGAGCACGCCGCCCGCGCCCTCGATCGCTTCGGCGATCTCGATGGCGCTCCGCCGGCGCTCCGTTCCTTTGAACATCATGTGCTCCAGGTAGTGCGACAGGCCGTTCGTCCGCCGCTCCTCCGCCCGCGAGCCGACCCCCACGAAGACGTTCACGCTCACCGACTGCGCCGTCGGCACCGGCGTGGTCACCACGCGCAGCCCCGAATCCAGCGTTTCGATCTCCCAGCCGTTCTCTGCCATGCTTGCTCCTTCGCTTCCTGTGCTATGCCGTCTGCGGCGCCAGCGTCTTCAGCTCCACCGCTTCGTCTTGTAGCTTCCGGGCGTCCACGGGCGCCCCTTGCTTGATCAGCTCCCGGCTCGGCCGGATGTCCTTGAATCGATTGACCGTCAGCGTCGCCCGCAGCCGGCCGTCCTGCAGGTAGAACGCGCTGAACGACCGCCCCGCCACGTCCCCGCGTACGACCACCCGGTCCCAGGCCGTCGCGTGGCCGACGTACTGCAGCTTTAGGTCGTACTGGTCGGACCAGAACCAGGGTAGCTCCTCGTAGGGCTCGCGGCGGCCCAGCATGTTCTTCGCCGCCGCCACGCCCTGGTTCTGCGCGTTCGCCCAGTGCTCCACCCGCAGGCGCTCGCCCAGCACGGGGTGGTAGAAGCGCGCCACATCGCCCGCGGCGAACACGCCCTCGACCGACGTCTCGCAGCACTCGTCGGCGACGACGCCGTTCTCGCAGGCCAGGCCCGCCTCCTCCGCCAGCTCCGTCGCCGGGTCGATGCCGACGCCAGCGACGGCGAGGTCGCAGTCGATCGCCCGGCCGGAGGCGCCGACGGCGCGCTCGACCCGGCCGCTGCCCTCGAAGCGGGCGATCGCCTCGCCCGTCAGCAGCTCGACGCCGTGCTCGCGGGGGAACTGGCTATAGAGGCGCCCCATCTCCTCGCCCAACACTCGTTCCAGCGGCACCGGCGCCATTTCCAGCACCGTCACTTCCAGCCCCTTCGCCCGCGCCGACGACGCGATCTCGCCCCCGATGAAGCCGGCGCCGACGACGACCAGCCGCCGGCCCGGCTGCAGCTCCTGCGCCAGGCGCTCGCTGTCGGCCAGCGTGCGGAGGTAGTAGATGCCTTCGAGGTCGCTGCCGGGCACCGAGAGGCGCCGCTCGCGGCCGCCCGTCGCCAGCAGCAGCCGGTCGAACGAGATCGACTCGCCGCCCGCCAGCTCGACCGCGCGCGCCTGCAGGTCGAGGCGCGTCGCCCGGACGCCGAGGCGCAGCTCGATCTGCTGTTCGTCGTAGAAGCCGGGCGGGTGGATGAAGAGGCGCTCGCGCGGCGAATCGCCCCGCAGGTACTCCTTCGAGAGCGGCGGGCGCTCGTACGGTGGCTCCGGGTCCTCGCCGATGAGGACGACCCGGCCCTTGAAGGCCTCCTGGCGCAGCGTCTCCGCCGCGCGCCCCCCGCACAGGTTGGCCCCTACGATGACGAACGTCTGGCGATCAGGCATGGCATGAACGGACGAAGCGTCCGAGAATGTAGTATAGCGGAGGACGGCGGGTCGAGGGTCGGGGGGTCGAGGGTCGAGGGTCGGGGGTGAGGGCCGAGGGTCAACAGATGTCTAGCGGTTTGGGGGATGGCCACCCAAGAACTGATGCTCCGTCCGAACCTGTATTTGGGCAAGAATCGCGTTCAGGCTGTGCGGGTTGCGCGGCCATCCCCCTGGGGTTCATCGCCGTCATCGCCGCCGTTGTCGCTGGACTGTTTGCCGCTGACGGACTGGGGCTCTTCGGTCCGCATCCCCCCTCCGAATCGGAGGCTCGCCGGCTCGTTGCGAGATTGCTCTGCCCCGAGGACCCAGCCCGTGCGCTGCCCCGCCTCATTGCGCAGGAAGTCTGGAGCAATGAAGTCTCTGCCAGTCGGATCGTTGAGGTCTTGGATGAGCAGAACGGCACGGTGGACGAGCGACTCAAGTTCTACGTTAGCAAGGACGAGGGAAGGGCATTCGTTGGCCGGCCCGATGAGTACGAGCAAGCGTATATTGAGGAGGCGCGCGCGGCTTGCCTGGCTGGCGAAGACCTTCCGTAATACGGGCCATGATCGGCCGCGGTTGGCGTTCAGGTCTCTTGACCGGCGCGGCTCTCGCTGTCGGATTCATCGCCGTCCTCACCGGAGGCTTGCTCCTTCTCAATAAATGTGGTGGGGATCCCTGGGGCGCCCCGTCCGATGGCGCGGCGCGGCGAGCGGTCGCTGAGTTCCTTTGCCCTCACGAGCCGGAACGCGCATTGCCCCACTTGGTTACTTCGGTCGATTCCTCTACGCGATGGGTGTCCGTGTATAGCATCGATGACCAGGACGGCGCGCTGCTGGATTTCCGAGCCCTGTTCTACGTTGGAAAGGATGAGGAAGACAGAGCCTACGTCTCCCCTCCGGATGTGATAACACGGAAGTATGTCGAGGAGGCGCGCGCGGCCTGCGCCGCTGGCGAAGAGCTGCCGTAACTGCTGCCGAGTCACCGAGCGACCCTCGACCCTCGACCTTTGACCTTTGCCCCTGGACCCTCGACCCTCCGCCCTCCACCCCCGGTACAATGCGCCTTGCATGAATGATGCGCTCGTCATCGTCACCGGCGCCGGGCGCTCCGGCACCAGCGCCGTCGCCCGCCTCCTGCACGAGGCCGGCATCACCATGGGCAGCCACCTCCTGGGCGCGACCGAGTCCAACCCCACCGGCTACTACGAGGAGCGCGCCGTCGCCGCCCTGAACGACCGCATCCTGGCCGCCTGCGGCCTCGACCGCTGGTTCGGCGAGGCGACGCGCGCCGAGATGCTCGCGGCCGCGGAGGCGCATGGGGACGAGATGGCGCGGCTGGCGGCCGCCGCGGGTGGCGGCTGGAAGGACCCGCGCTTCTGCTGGACGCTGGAGGCGTGGCTGCCCCACCTCCGCAGCGCTCCCCGCGTCGTCGTCTGCCTGCGCAACCCCATCGCGGCGGTCGAGTCGACGCTGCGGCGCTACGGCCAGGTGGGCGACGAAGCGCGTCGCTGGGTGGCGTCGCACTGGTCGCGCCAGTACGAACGCCTGCTCGAGGTGCTCGACGACCACGCTCTCGCGGCCTGCTGCGTCGACTACGACGAACTGGCCGAGCGGCCGGAGGCGGCGGTCGAGCGGCTGGCCGCGTTCGTGGGCCGCCCGCTCGACCCGGCGCTGATCGACGCCTCGCTTCGCCGAGAGCGTCCGACCCCCGTCCCGCCGGAGTTCTCGGTTCTCTACGAGCGAGTACGCGCCTTAGCTGGTTCGAGGGCGCGCCCGCGCCAGTCTCCTAGTGTCCTGGGTTACAGATTCGCCGAATAATTGCTGAAGCCAACCACGCCCCATTTAGATTCGACGGATGCCCCGGAGTTTGTTAACGAATTTCGGGTTCACGACACTAGGAAGTGTCACCCATGCACTGACGAGTACACTGGCTTGACAAGTCTGAGATTTCTGACCATAATGGGGCACTGGTGGCACAGGTTCCCCGCCCGTTCTGCCACGCTGCGAGGCTTTCGTTCGCCGAACACGTGGGAAAGGGTGGGAGTCATGCGGAAGAATGTCAAGGGCCTGGTGGCCATTACCGACCAGTACCTTCCCTTCAGAGAGCCCGTTGTCGAAATCGGCTCCTACCAGGTCCCTGGACAGGAGAAGCTGGCAGACCTGCGCCCGCTCCTTGGCGAGAAGGCGTTCATCGGCTGCGACATGCGGGCCGGACCAGGCGTCGATCGCATCGAAGATGTCGAGGGTTTGACGTTCTCGACGGGAACCGTTGGTTCGGTCATCATGATCGACACGCTGGAACACGTTCGCGACCCGCGGCGGGCGCTGGCCGAGGTCTACCGCGTGCTGGAGCCCGATGGCGTAGTGGTGGCATCGTCGGTGATGGACTTCTACATCCATGATCATCCCGCCGATTATTGGCGCTTTACACCGGAAGCGTTTGCGTACCTGTTCGAGCCGTTTGACCAGGTGCTGGTCGGATGGCAGGGGAACCCGGAGAAACCACACACGGTCTTCGTCGTTGCGGTGAAGGAACCGTCGGTAGACCACGCCGCGGCCTTGCGCGAGATTCAGGAAGCCTACCGGCGCTCGAACGGGACGCCTTACTGGCGGATGGCCCAGGTGTACTATGCGCTGCGAGACCTGGCCGCCAACCTTCGCGGCTGGAACAACCGCTTTGGCTTCGAACTCGTCGCGAGAGGCACCGCAGGGTCCGCGGCGTCGCTCGGACAGCATTCGTTGCCGCAGATCCAGACGGTAGGGGCCACGCTCCAGGTCAAGAGCTCCGGAACACCGTCCCCAAGCTGAGGCAGAGAAGTCGCTATCGGGTCGGTCTCCCGGCGGTGCCTGTCAGTCCCTCGCGGAATGATGAGCTTCGCAACGCGAGCGGCGAACGGGTAGACGGCCATTTCTTGGCGGGAGTGCATGGGAGTCGAACCCACCTGGGACGGGACTACCGCCCCACAACGGTTTTGAAGACCGCAAGGGCCACCGGGCCCCATCCACTCCCCTGAACCGCAGTCTACGGATCGGCTGTGCGCGTCTACAAGCAACCGTAGGGGCGGGTCCCAGACCCGGCCAGCCTAGCCCGCTCGCAACTTCACAGCGTAGGTCGCTGCTCTCACGTCATCCTGAGGCGAAGCCGAAGGATCTTGCGTTACGAAGGATCGTCAGGCCTTAGGGAAGCGAAAGATGCTTCGCTGGCGCTCAGCATGACAGTGAGCCTGGTTCGACTAGTCTCGGAAGTGGTCCGTGATGTAGTGATCGGCGCGAATGGCCGCCGTCGCGCCGTCGCCGGCGGCGCTCACCACCTGTCGAGCGGAGTTCACCCGCACGTCGCCCGCGGCGAAGAGGCCGGGCACCTCCGTCTCCATCCAGTCGTTGACGTAGATGTGGCCGCCTTCGTCCATCCTGAGGTAGCCCCGGAGGTAGTCGGTGTTCGGATGGAGGCCGATGAAGATAAAGATCGCGCCGACGTCCAGCGTCGACTCCTCGCCCGTGATCACGTTGCGGAGGTGGAGCTGGGTGACGGCGTCGTCGCCCTCGATGGAGGTGACGACGGTGTTCCAAACGAACTCCATCTTCGGGTTGGCGAAGGCGCGTTCCTGGAGGATCTTGCTCGCCCGCAGCTCATCGCGGCGGTGGATGACATACGCCTTTGAGACGTAGCGCGTGACGAACAGCCCTTCGTCCATCGCCGCGTCGCCGCCCCCGACGACGGCTGCCACCTGGTCTTTGAAAAAGGCCGCGTCGCAGGTGGCGCAGTAGGAGACGCCCTTGCCGGTGAGCTGCTCCTCGCCGGGGACGCCCAGGCGGTTGTAGTCGGCGCCGCCGGTGAGGATCACCGCCTTTGCCGTGTAATCGCCTTCGTTCGTGTGGATGACGTGGAGGCCGTCCCGGCGCTCCAGGCCGGTAACGTTGGCGTAGCCGGTCTCCATGCCGTACTTCTCGGCCTGGCGTTGCATCATCTGCCCCAGATCGAAGCCGTTGACCTCATCCAGGCCGGGGTAGTTCTCGATCGTCGAGGTCAGCGCGATCTGGCCGCCGGTGACGTTGCGCTCCAGCAGGATCGTGCGCCGTCGCGCGCGGGCGGCGTAGAGCCCGGCGGCGAGCCCGGCCGGGCCCGCGCCGATGATCACCATGTCGTAGTGCTGCTCTTCGCTCACCTGCGGAAGACCGAAGCGGGCGGGGCGCCCGTCGCTAGACGACGGCGTCCAGACGCTGCTTGAGGTCGCTCTTGGGCCGGAAGCCGACGATCTGGCCCACCGGCTCGCCGGCCTTGAAGACGAGCAGCGTGGGGATGCTGCGGATGCCGTACTTCATCGCGGTGTTGGGGTTGTCGTCCGTGTTGAGCTTGACGAACTCCACCTTGCCGTCGTACTCCTGGGCCAGCTCCTCGACGATCGGCGCGACCATGCGGCAGGGGCCGCACCACGGCGCCCAGAAGTCGACGAGCACCGGGTTTGTCGACTTGAGCACCTCCTGGTCGAAGTTGGCGTCAGTGACCTCTCGCGGCTTGGACATGGTGGCTTCCTCCGTCGTTGGCTTGATCGATCTGTTCCTTGATGCTAACATACCCCCAGGGGGTATAGCAAGTGCCCGAGCGAACGCTGGTCGAACAGGCGAAGACCCGCCTCCGCCGTATCGAAGGCCAGGTGCGCGGCATCCAGGGCATGCTCGACTGCTTCGATGACGATTGCGACGACCCGCCGCTCGACCAGCGCGTCCGCGAGCTGCTGGACGCCGGCCAGGCGCAGGCGGCGGTGGCGCGCTCGCTGGCCATCAGCCGCCGGCGCGTCTCCGAGATCGCCCGCGGCGGCCCGGTGGCGACCGGCGAGCCCTGCGACGGCCTGCTCACCCAGCTCCTGGCCGTGCGCGCCGCGCTGGAGCAGGTGGGGGGCATCATCATGGAGCTCCACCTCCAGCGCTGCCTGCTGGAGGGCCTGCCCGCGGACGACAGCCGGGTGCGGGAGCTGCGCGAGGCGCTCACGCTCTGGTCTCGCCTAACGTCGAAGGCACTGCCGGCGGCGGCACGGGCGCGCCCACCCCGTCGCGGCTGAACACGCTGCGAAGCGCCTCCAGCATCCCCGAACCGGCGGCTTCCCTCGCCAGGCGCAACGCGTTCTTCACTGCCTGGCCGTCGACCCTCCCGTGCGCCACGATGACGACGCCGTCGACGCCTAGTAGCGGCGCCCCGCCGTACTCGCCGTAGTCCATCCGCCGGCGCATCTGCATGAGGGCCGGTCGGAGCACCAACGCGGCCAGGCGGTAGCGCAGACGGCTCGTGATCACCGTTCGCAACTGCTGGAAGATGAACTCAGCGGCGCCCTCCGTCGCCTTCACCGCCACGTTGCCGGTGAAGCCGTCGGTGATAATCACATCGGCGACGTTGTGGTGCACCCGGTTCGGCTCGACGTTACCTACGAAGTTCAGCCCCGAGTCTTGGAGCCGCGAGAACACCTCCTGCGTCAGCTCGTTGCCCTTTGCGTCCTCTTCGCCGATGTTCATCAGCCCCACTCGCGGGCGCTGCACGCCGTAGACCTTCTCCATGTACACCGCACCCATCTGAGCAAACTGCTCCAGATACGAAGGCTTGCAGTCCGGATTGGCCCCGACGTCCAGCACCAGGATGCCCGTTTCCGTGTACGGCGCGATGGCCCCGATCGCCGGTCGCTCGATGCCGCGCAGGCGACCGAGGTTGAGCAGCGCGGACGCCATCACCGCGCCCGTGCTTCCGGCCGAGACGACGGCCGCGGCCTCGCCTCGCTTGGCGAGCCGCATGGCGACGTTGATCGAGGCGTCCTTCTTCTGGCGCACCGCCTGCACGGGCGCGTCGTCCATCGCGACGTATTGGTCCGCGCCCACGACCGTGACGCCGGAAGGCGCGCCGCCGTGACGCGCGAGCTCCTCCCGAACGATGCGCTCCGGGCCGACCAGCGCCACCTCGATCCCCAGCTCTCGGGCGGCGAGAACCGCGCCCCGCACCGGCTCCGCGGGCGCCTGGTCTCCTCCCATGGCATCGAGCGCAATCGGCATGGCGATAGCTAGGGGCGGCGGACCACGACGATCAGGTGCTCGCTCGATTCGTCGTACGGGTCCAGGTCGTAGCTCCCGTAGACCTGCTCAAGCGCGAGGCTGGCCCGCTCCATCAGTCCCTCCAACTCGTACCGAGTCGTGAAGCGTTGGTCAAGGGTAGCCACCACGCGGCGCAGCCCGCCGTCGGAAGCGACGCAGTCGTAGAACGCCGTCTCGCGCACGACCTGCGTCGCGATGTCGGCGCTTACCGCGCGCAGCTTTGTGACCGTCTCGCCGGTTTCGGGCGAGACGCGCGTCCAATCGTGGTAGAGCGGAACGCTGGCGCCGCGCTCCCAGCTCTCGAACTGGAGCGGGCGCAGGTCGCAGACGAACAGGCCGCCGGGGGCGAGGTGCGAGCGGACGCAGCGGAGGCAGGCGAGCTGCTCGTCCGTGGTGATGAGCTGGTGAAACGTGCCGAATGCGGCGAAGATGAGCGCGAACCCCCGTTCCAGCTCGAAGTCGCGCATGTCGCCCGGCGCCAGGTGAAGCCGCCCGGCCACTTCCTCGCCGGCCTTGCAGCACGCCCGCGCCAGCATCGCCTCGGACGCATCGATGCCCCACACCTCAAAGCCCGCCCGGGCCAGCGGGATGGCGACTCGCCCGGTGCCGGCGCCCAGCTCCAAGAGCGGCCCATCCGCGCGCCGGGCGAGGTTCTCGTAGAGGGCCAGGTCGTCGTCGAAATCGCCGGCGTCCAGGTCGTAGAGCGCCGCCAGCTCGGCCTCGCGGTCAGCCACGAGCGCCCTCGAAGCGAGCGCCGGGGTCGCTCGACGCGCTTTCTCTGGGTGACTGGACGTTGGTGCGCATACGAGGCGATACGATTCTAGCGCGTCGGGGCGGCGATTCGCCACGGAAGGCGGCGACCCGTCGACGCGGCGGCGGACGTATGGTAGGTGGAACAGAGGATCGGCCCGCGGGCTTGACAATTCGGCCCGATAGGGTTACATGAATGTCATTCAGTGGCGTTCGCGGGGTGGGGCGCATCGCGCCCGGCCCGCCTGGCCACGGGCAAGGAGGGCGCAGCGATGGCCAAGGTGTACGATGACTTCCTCAGGCAGCGTTTGAGCCGGAGGCGGCTCCTGGGCAGCGCGGCGGGCGCAGCGGCAGGGGCCGCTGGTCTTGCCCTGGTCGGCTGTACCAGCGATGACGACGAGCCTAGCGACGGCGTTACCCCCGGCGCCGAGGGCACGCCGATCCCCGGCGGCATCTACAAGACCCGCCAGGACCTCGCTCTCGGCAACTTCAGCCCCTTCGGCCTCGGCCTCACCGCTCTGCCGCAAGGGCTGTTCGTCGGGTTCGCCATCTACGACCACCTCTGGTATGTCCCCACCGACACTGGCGAGGTGGTGCCCTTCCTGGCGGAGGAGATCGAACCGTTCGAGGACGGCGGCCAGACGGTGCGCGTCAAGATGAAGCAGGCCTTCTTTCACGACAAGCCCCCCGTCAACGGCCGTCAGGTGAAGTCCAGCGACGTACACGCCAGCGTCGAGCGGTTCAAGGAAGACCCGGCGATCGGCTTTAGCTGGCTGCGGGAAGTCTACGACAACATCGAGACGCCGGACGACCTGACCGTGGTCTACCACCAGAAGAAGCCGTGGGCCTGGTTCTTTACGTCGTCCAACGCCGGCTCGCCGATCAGCAGCTCGATCGTCCCCGAGGAGGTGCTGGACAACGACGAGGTCCTCCGGAACAGCCCCATCGGCTCCGGCCGCTGGACCTTAGAGGGTCATACGAACTTCACTAATATCAAATTGCGCAAGTTCGCGAACTGGCGCGAACCGGGCCTCCCGTTGTTGGACGGCGCCGACGGCGTGTTCATCACGGAGGACGCGCAGGCGCTGGCCGCCTTCTCGGCGCAGCAAATCGACAGCATCGGCCTCGGCGGCCTCGGAGGCCTGACGAGCCTCGAACGGGATCAGTTGCAAAGCCGCCACGGCGACCAGATCGTCACTTCCTCCGATCTGGACCGCGCCTTCCGCTGCCTCATGCTCAAGTTTGAGGAGCCGTTCCTGGATGACCGCGTCCGGCACGCCATCAGCCTCGCCATCAACCGCCAGGAGATCATCGACGTGCTCGACCTGGGCTCCGGCGAGCTCTCCGGCCCTGTGCCGCCCGCGCACCAGACGTACGCCCTGGGGCCGGACGACGCGGACTTCGCGGAGTACGTCCGCCACGACCCGGCGGAGGCGAAGTTGCTGCTGGAGGCGGCCAACTTCCCGTTCGACCAGCAGATCGATCTCCAGCATTCCAACTTTGGCACGGCGCCCCAGCTCGCGCAGATCTTGGGCCAGCAGCTCCAAGCTGTCGGCCTCAACGTCAACGTGCCCCCGGCGGAAGACCTGGTCACGAGATGGCTGACGCAGACACTCACGCAGGGCAACTTCAAGATGACCTCGTTCACCCATCTACCCTACGAAGACCCCTACCTGCCGCTCGCCTTCTACGTCGGAGGGGGCGCGACGAGCTTCATGGGCTATCAGGACGCCGAGGTCGACGACGCGATCCTGGCGTCGGCCGAAGAGCTGGACGAGGAGCGCCGCATCGAGCTGACCAAGGCCGCGCAAAAGCTGATCATCAGCAAGTGGAGCCCCATGCTCAACCTCTACTCGCCGATCGCCTACGGCGCCCGCTGGGCTTACGTGAAGGGCCTTATCGAGGGGCGCGGCTCGTTCGGGCTGTTCAACTCCGGCGCCTGGCTCGACAAGTAGCCGGTTACTCACAAGGAGCGAGACGGACGATGATCGACTGGGTGTAGGGCAAGAGCCATGTGGCGATACACGCTGCGCCGTCTCGCGTTCCTCCCCGTCATCCTGATCGTCGTCTCCATCATCACCTTTGCCCTGCTCCGGGTCCTGCCCGGCGACCCGGCCGTGATCCTGGGGGGGCCGGACGCCACGCCCGAGCAAGTGGCGGAGATCCGCGAGCGGCTCGAACTCGACCGGCCGCTCGTCGTCCAGTTCGCGGACTGGCTCGCCGGCATCCCCCAGGGCGATTTCGGCGAGACGTATCTCGGGCAGCAGGACGTCTTCGACCAGGTGGTCCGTCGCTTCCCGGCGAGCGCCGAGCTGATCCTGCTCAGCCTGGTCATCAGCGTCCTCATGGGGGTATCGTTCGGCATCCTCTCCGCCGTCATGCGCAACTCGCCGGCGGATTACGGCGCGCGCGTGTTCGCGGTGTTCGGCCAGTCGATCCCGGAGTTCTTTCTGCTCATCCTTCTGATCATCATCCCCTCGCTCCTCTGGAACTACGCGGCGCCCTCGGGCGGCTACGTATCGTTCATGGACGATCCCTGGCGCAACATCCAGGTCTACGTGCCGCCGGCGCTCGTCCTCGGCATCGGGGGGGCGGCCGGCATCATGCGCCTCCAGCGCACGATGATGCTGGAGGTGCTGCGCAGCGACTACGTGCGCACCGCTCGCGCCAAGGGGCTGGCCTCGAACGGGGTGATCTTCACGCACGCGTTCCGCAACACGCTGGGGCCGCTCGTCACCGTTATCGGTACCGCGTTCACGGCGATCTTCGGCGGCTCTGTCATCGCCGAGCGCGTGATGAGCATTGATGGGCTGGGTGTGTTCTTCCTCCAGTCGGTGCTGGGCCGCGATTTCCCGGTCGTGCAATTCCTCGTCCTCTACACCGCCACGGTCGTCGTGCTGGTGAACCTGATCGTCGACCTCTCGTACGCCTGGATCGATCCCCGCGTGAAGTACC
>Ga0247727_10002306_pt1 | contig 43939 bp, 54 predicted proteins | sample WisWelCaveWW1625_FD_202498 | JGI IMG/M metagenome (GOLD analysis project Ga0247727, IMG submission 202498) | Biofilm microbial communities from Wishing Well Cave, Virginia, United States - WW16-25 | ecosystem: Environmental > Aquatic > Deep subsurface > Groundwater > Cave microbial mat | place...
TAATCGTTCTCATATTGCTTGTTGCATGTGAGTCAAAAACAACAGGCAGACGGGTAGCGATACCGGAAAGAAGCGCAAAAGTTTCTGCGCCATCAGGTCCTTCAGGCGCGGTTGTAGCGCCTGTTGTCCAGCAGTCAAGCGGTGAAACAGGAAAGACAGCAGCAGAAGTGCTCAATGACCTGGAAAGCAGCCCAATAATCACGACAAGCTCAGGAAGCAAGAGCGGAACGTTCTATCCCCCGATCAGCAGCGACGCGACAGGCAAGGAAGCACTTAAAGAAAAGACACGGGCGTTATTCACGCAAAACAACACGTACGCGCCAAACGTCACTGCAGATGATGAGTTCGGTGCACGATACCATGATAAGGATGGCGACGTGACAAACCTGCCGGACAATTATTCTGATAACGAAGGCAATTAAACGAATACCGGAATTCCTTCTTTGACAGGATATATAGTACCGCACTTCTGGCATTTCAATCCATTTTCTGCCAATGCCACTTTAGTCCGGTCCTTCGGGCACACCAGAAGCTCAAGAAGATGCACTTCAACCATACCGTACTGTATGGACAAATGCCTTATATACATAACTGTTTCAAATAAATGCATGGAAGAGGCCAAGGCAATATTGGGAATTCTGCTCGTTTCAGTGGTGGCTGCTTCGAGCTATTTTGTCATGGAAAGCAGAGCAGAGGCAGCAGCATTTTCAGAAAGCTACGTTGCCTGTTGCTGCAATATATTAGCAACTGACGGTCAACAAGTATTTGTGCGAAACCAGATTCAAACATTTGCAGGAGACTGCACCATGGCGTGCAGATATTATCAGGATTCAGTCGTAGGAGACACTGGACGGGTGTTTCCACAAGAGGGACTATGCGCAGCAAACCCGTAAGCCATTTCAAGCATGAAAAGCTGGCAATGTATGGTTTCCTTATAGCACTCATCATCGCAGTCGGCGCGTTCTATTACATATGGCAGAGCACGGTAGAATATGGCAGAAGCATAGCAGGCTTGGAATCATTCGCCTGTGCCCAATACCAACGGGAAAACCCGGGAGAACCGTGCCCTGATTTCGTGCTCATACAACCGGAATTAAAGGTCTGCTGCTGTGAAACACTCAGTGGAACTGGCAGATTCGGTAAGTATGCAGTGGAAGCACCTGTGCCAAAGGATGCTGACGAATACACCTACGAGCAAACGTGCATGAAAGCATGCTCGCATGGTGGCACGTTCCTGAACACAGGCAACTGCAAGTGGGTCGAGCGAAAGCGCACCGAAACACCATGAAAACAGAGCACACAGCGAATATCATACTCGTATTGGTTCTCATAACTGCGCTTGGAGGCATTTATTATGTGTATGCCGGACCAGGGCAAGCGATTGCGCTTCCTTCAAGCATTGATACTATTGGCTCATGCTGCTGCCAGGACCCGGACACAATTGTCAAAATACCGGCAACTGTACTTTCTTCTGACAAAGACCTTGAATCAGACTGTGAAACCCAGTGCAGAGCACGTGGAACAACCAGCAGACCTGTATTGGCGCTTGGATCCTGCTAATCGTCTGAGAATACCGAAAGCTTTATATACTAGTTCCGACAGTTCTATATAAAATTAATTGTGGTGTAACCTATAGATTGGCTTTCTCCAGAAGGGGATGGCGGCTTATATAGGGTGGGTGACCAGCATGTACTATGTCAAGAAGTGCACGGAATGCGGCAGTATTAACCTGTTTGTAAACCGCGAAAAAGGCGAAATCATCTGCAAAGACTGCGGACTCGTCATTGAAGACAAAATGGTCGAATTCGGCCAGGAATGGCGCGAATTTGAAGGCGATGGCGGCGGAGAAGAATCAAGAAGGAGAACCGGCGCGCCAATGACCTACACCCAATACGACCAAGGTCTGGGCACAGAAGTCGGACAAAAAGCAGATTTGTTCCAGCTTGGCAGCAAGGACAGAAACAAGTTCTTCAGACTCAGAAAATGGCAATACAGAATTTCAACAGCTATTGAAAGAAACCTCAAATTAGCACTCGCCGAGCTCAAAAGAGTCTCAAGCTTCCTCAAACTGCCAAAAATGGTAGAAGAAGAAGCAGCCATGATTTACACCCAGGCAGTCCAACGTGGATTGGTCAGAGGCAGAAGCATGGAGTCAGTTGTTTCAGGCGCATTATACGCAGCGTGCAGACGCCACGAAGTGCCCAGAACACTTGACGAGCTTTCAGAAGCTTCAGGCATTGAGAAAAAGGAAATCGGCAGGACATACAGATTTGTCACGCGCGAACTTGGAATAACAATTCTGCCAAGCAACCCTGCGGACTACATTGCAAGATTTGCAAGCTCTTTGAAATTAACTGCTGAAACACAATCAAAAGCAGTTGAAATTCTTGAAGACGCACAACACGCAGAGTTAACCTCTGGAAGAGGACCAACAGGCATTGCGGCTGCTGCGCTTTACGTCGCTGCATTAATGCACGGCGAGAAAAGAACACAGCGCGAAGTCGCAGATGTCGCTGGCGTCACAGAAGTCACCATACGAAATCGTTACAAAGAACTTCTCGACAAGCTCAAACTCGAAAGAGAGCTCAAGAAACAGAAGAAGAGAAAGAGATAATCTGTTCCTTGCTTACTTTATTTTTATTTATCTTAACTCCTTCATTTTCCAACAAACTGATTTTCTTCTGAACAGCTTCACCTTCAGTATTGCCCATAAAACCGCCAATACTTCCATCAGCAGAAACAACGCGATGGCAGGGAACAATTGGAGCGTATGGATTACATCGCAACGCCTGACCGACAGCGCGCGGACTGCTGTTCAATGCTTTGGCTATTGCGCCGTAAGTTGAAACTCTGCCTTTCGGAATCTCCTTGCACAACGCGTATACGCGTTCCGCGAACAAGCTCATCTCAACATCTCCAATATTCTCTGCAATTTCTGTCCTGACGGATCATTGTTGTATGTCTTAGCCAGCATTATCCATTTCTTCTTATTTTTTGCAACATGATTCATGACAAATGTGCAAAACTGGGTGACATTGTGGGCTTTTTCAGCCTTTCGGGCACGCTCGAAGTCAATAAGGGTGACTTTTTTGCCATTTATGATTGCGTGCTTGTACGGACGCGTCATCTCCTGCTTGTTTACATGCAATGCATCAAGCTTGAAGCACTGCTCGAACACTTTCTTGCAGATATTCTTAATATTTTTAGACTGTATCATGTCTTTAAGATATTTTCCCTCTGCGAATTCATAGACCAGGAATTTTGGCGAGTGAAACAGGTATTTTGGGCCGATGCCTCTCTTGTTGACTTCTTTCAGCATATTTGATTCAATGCTAATAGTTTCTCTGGCAGCACTTTCAGGACGCTTAATCTTAATCGCAACTTTTTTATTCCTGTATTTGCCAATAAAGACCAAGCCCCTGTGCCCTTTGGCAAAGAATTTGATGCCGCATACTCCTTTTTTCTCCAGCTGGCTCAAAATCGGGTTGCGCTTGATGAGATAAACAAAAATGTCTTCAAAGAACATGTGCGTTTTACCCAATTCATTGCCAATCAACAGATTTTTTTGAATAAGCTCGCGCACTTCCGGCGTCAAACTTGAGAATACAAGCAAAATACTGCCGTTCGGCTTCAAATAATTATTTACGTTGCTGAGGAAACGTGCAATTACCTCATGCCCTCTTTTGCCCCCCTCGAGCGCGATATCCCGCACTTTATGGTCCTGCGGCAGATATGGAGGGTTGAAGATGATGGTGTCAAAATAATGTCGATACTTTTTTTCTTTGAATGGAGAAAACAAGTCGCCAACCAGCCACGTTATCTTCTTGTGCCGTTGGTGGTCTGCATATTTCTTCGCATACGCAACCGCTTCCCTGTCGATGTCAACAGCAAACACCTTTGTCGTACGTTTGCTATGCGATGCCTCGCGCGCCTGCAAGCCAGAACCAGTGCCCATGTCAAGCACAACACCTTTTGCATGGCGCTTCACAAACTCTTTCAATAAAAAGCTGTCTTCCTGGGGCTCGTAGACCATATGAGTGTTTGTTGCATAAAGATTTAAAAGGGTTTGGGCATCACTGCCTGTTATGGATAAGAGGACAGTTCTCAAGCAATTCTACAGCGAGTGGAATTTGTAATGAAACAAGACGGTCAAGGCAAGTACATCGAACTCGCGGACTTTCTCAAAGTAATAGGACTGGTAGCGACAGGCGGGCAGGCGAAACAATTGATACGCTCCGGAGAAATCACGGTAAATGGCGAAAATGAAACACGAGTCAGAAGGAAGCTCAGAGATGGATTTATCGTCGGCGTCAAAGGAAAAACATTCACTGCAGACTTAACAAAACTTATGTAAGAATCCGGAAACTTTCCGGGTTTTTCGTCGATACAAATATTAAGGAGCTCATCTTTGTTATTTTCATGAAGAAAAAAGAGGAAACATGGGAAGAATTCAAAAAAAGTATCACTCCGAGCGATTATTCGCCCTTTTTTGAAGAAGTTGAGAGATTTTTTGGAATTAGAAAATGGAAGAAACACAATTAAGATTCAGCCTTGGCATATACAGATTTGAAAAGGATGGCAAGATTAAGTTTATGATACATTCTGAAAATACAGATGTACCAGATGAAATCATGATAACCCTTGTGCACAACTGGCTTAAGAAGATGGAAGATATCTATTACGGTGGATTCTCATCAAAATACCTGTTATAATCACTTCAACACACCCACGCACTTCATCTCCTTGTGATTGCAGACTTCGCACTCCCAAGTCATATACTTTGAATTCCCGCTGATTGTTGAAAAAGACTTATTCATCGGGCTTTTGCATTTCGGGCACATTTGGTCCATGTTTCCACCTCTCTCGCTCTACTGCCTCACAATACTCTTTCACTCGAGAAACAATTGTGGGTAAATAAAACTTTTCAATTCTCTCTGCAAATACCTCATGTAGCGGAGCATTTTCAGCAATCCGGTAATTCTTGCCAACGCGCTCCACAAGAAAAGCGTCTTTCAGGCGCTTCACCTGCCGGCGGATATTGGATGGAGCGACGCCGGCCAGTACCAAATTATGCTCTTTCCGGGAATGTTTCACTGATTTCTCGATTTCCGCAAAGGAAACAGGATTTGCTGCATTCAGAAGCGAGAAAAAGACATCAACAACAACATCCCTGCTGTCAGCAGGCTGCAACAAGCCCATGCTCAGGCACAGCTTTTTGATGAGCTCCCTGCCAGACAACTTATACGGCTTCTCATATTTCCGCAGAGTTACCTCTGCCAATGGCTTCTCCTTATGCTTCATACGGAACGCATGCGAATTGCATGGCCAGATACCCTGGCAGGTCTCCTTTGAAATAATTCACGTAGAATGTATAGCTGATTCCGTCAAATAAAACGTCCTTCAGGCGCCTCACATGCTTGCAGTACAAGTACGTGTCAACGACTTTGTATAAGGTATCAGTGTATGGTGACGTGAATTTGCTGGCATCCTCTGAGCTGATAATGTCTGCCTCAAATGGCGGATAACCAGGACCATAGCTCGCAGTCAGCCCGGCGCCAAACGTCTTGCCGGTAAGCGAAATAATCTTGCCATCACGCCAATAGCCAAGAATAAATTTCACATCATCCGCGTCAAAGTTTCTAACCCTTCCTTTATCATCAAAGTAGACGTTAGTGGTAACAAGACCACGCGTCAAATATTTTATTTTTCCCTGCTTGTCGTAATCAATGCCTGTTTCGCCAGCAACGCCGCGTTTGACACCTCTCAGAAGGTCTAGGCTGTCGTATTCCATGTGCAGAGTCTCTTTGAATCCCTTCACCTCGACCAGCCTTCCACGCGAATCGTATCTGAACTCAAGCTTCAATGGGCCGCTGTCAACACTGGCAAGCTTGCCTCGCTGGTACATGAACTCAACGTTCTCAGGACCCCTGATTTCTGTCAATCTGCCGTTCTCATACAGGTATTCCCATACTGCGTCAGTCTTCTCAATTCTTACAACCCTGTTGTCTTCTGTTAACCCATACACGACAGTGCCAAGACTGCCTTCCTGTTTGACCGTGCGCGTTGCCGGCTCTGCACTGGACTGTTCACGCGCTATTGCCAAGGTTGGTGCCACAATCGGCGGTGTAGAAGTTGGCTCTACTTTTGCTTCAGGCACTGGAACACAAGCGACAAGAATACACATCCATAAGACGATTAACAATTTCATCAGCTGAACAAATTCACCAGCCACTGCCACAACCTGCCGAAAAAGCCAGGCTTCTCCTCGGCTTCAGGAGCTTCCTCTGGGGTTATTTCAGCGATAGAGGTAATATTCTCCACTGTAGCATTGTCGGTTGCATTAGTGGCGTTTACAGTAATGTTTTGCCGTGTGATATTAGATGTTACTGTTTCCTCAACGCCGAACATCTCTGGCGGAACGCACTTGCACTTTTCCGTGCAAATACCGGGCTTTTTGCCGCTCGTCGTACAAAGAGTCATTGGAGGGTCACAATCCTCATCACGTTCGACCTTCTTATCACCGCACTTGGAAGCAACCTGCGACTTATTGATTAAGTTCTGCACAACAGCCGGGCTGTAGTCGGAAGAAACCGTTCCATTGATATCGCAGCCACAGGTCTTTTTATTGCAGGTGAGGGACATGTTGCCCATAATCTCGGCCAGCACAGGGCACTTGTCATCAGCATCAGTGCCATCGCACATTTCGTTATAGTCCCGCCTGTTATTTCCACAATAGACAGGGTTTACTTTTGGCACACAGGTGCAGTGCTGGTCATAACAAGCCATCGCAATAGACAAATTTTCTCCCAGAATCTTGCACCTGGACTCGTTCTCAAGGCCCTTCTCGCATAACTCATACTTGTCAAGAACACCATCGCCACAGCGCAGGTCAGTGATCGACCAATCCAGCTGCGCATAGGCAACCGGAAAAAGCAGCAATGCCATCAGTACCACTATCTTTTTCATCAGCGTTGTGAGAATAATAAGGTTATAAAAATCTTATGGTAGCTTGTCGGCAAATATCTTGAATGTCCTGTCTTTCACCTTTTCCTCGGCTACATACGCATGCTTTTTGACCGGGTCTGTGGAGCCGAGCTTGACTGTTGCGCCACATTTTTCTTCCATGCGCTGCCGCCACTGCTCAAGCATCTTAACGCTGCCGGAATCTGTTTGAACATAGACCAGCGCCTTGTCTGCCTTCTGCATGCCGGCTTCCTTTCTCAATTCCTGAATGCGGCGCATGACCTCCCTTGAATAGCCTTCAGCATCCAATTCCTCAGAACGCTCTGTGTCCAGATAAACAAAACCATGCCTGAACTCGGTTTCAACATACTTCTTGGGCACGTCCCGCTCGACAACAATATGGTCCTTGTTCAGCTCTACAGTTTCCTTGTCTATCTTGACAGCAAACTTGCCATCTTTTGCCAACTGTGAAAGAATGCTATTGGCACTGAGCTCTGCAAGCTTTGTCATAATCCCCGGGCTTTTTGCGCCAAACGCCTTGCCCAAAGCACCGGCATTTGCTTTTACCTTCATCTGCACTTCTGCAAATTCCTTGTGTCCGTGCACGTCCTTGCAATTTGTCTGGTATTTGATGACGTCTTCCAATTCTTCAATTGTTTGGAGAACGTCGTCATCCTGAGACACTATCTGCGCATTCTTCACCGGCCAGCGCAATGAGAGCTTCATCCTTTCGCGTGCTGCCAACACTGCCTGCACCACATGGTCGGCCATTAACATCTGCTTCTCCAGCTTTGTGTTGATGTCCTTCACATTGGCTTTCGGCCAATCACACAGATGGATGCTTTCCTCCTGCAATTTGAATTCCTGCCTGAGATTCTGCCAGATTTGCTCAGAAATAAACGGGGCAATAGGGGCAAACAATTTCAGTCCCTCAGTCAGCGACGTGTATATGGTGTACAAAACTGCTTTTCTTTCATTCTCATCTCCAACTGCCGCCTTATCCCTCACCATCTGAATATAGCTCCTGCTCAAAGTCAGGAACAAATCCTCGACAACAGCAGGAATCTCGTTGAGGCGATAGCTATCAAACAAGTCAGTCACGGTTTTGATTGCGCTGTTAAGCTTGGACAGCATAAATCGCTCTTCAATGTCGCCCAACGATTTCATGACAACGTCGTCCATCTTGTTGGGAGCAGATTTCAGCTCTCTGGCAAGCTCGATGACAAATTTCTGCAGGTTCCATAGAACAATCAAGTTCTTGTGCTTCATCTTCGCATCCTGATGGTTGAAGTTCATGTCAACACCGGGCTGCGCAGCACCAATCTGATAATATCTAAGTGTATCCGCGCCGTATGCGTCGATAATTTCGTAAGGCGAAATAATGTTTTTCATAGACTTTGACATTTTCCTGTCTTGGGAGTCATTAATGAAACCATGCATATACACTGCCTTGTACGGAATCTGGCCAAAACTCACCATGCTCATGCACATAAGGCTGTTGAACCAACCACGAATCTGGTCCTTGCCCTCAAGAATGAGGTCCGGAAATCCCATTTGCTTGAATTTTGACTCATCAGAGGGGTAGTCAAGTGTCGCCCATGGCGCAACACCAGAGTCCAGCCAGACATCAAGCACGTCAGGAATGCGGTGCATGTCCCTGCCACACTCGCATTTGATTATGACCTGGTCAATCCAAGGACGGTGCAGGTTTTCCAGCTCCTTGCCGGTTAGATTCTTGATTTCAGCCCGTGAAGAGATGACTTTATGCTTGCCACACATGCATGTCCAGATTGGAAGCGGAACTCCCCAGAATCTTTGTCGCGAAATGCACCAGTCCTGCAATGACCTGAGCCAGCTGTCAAACCAGCGATTGCCAGCCCAATCAGGAATCCAATAGACCTTTTTGTTTTTCTCAACCATCTCATCTTTCAGCTTTTCCATAGCCAGGAACCACTGGTCTGTGGCTCTGAAAATAACTGGGGTTTTACACCGCCAGCAATGAGCGTATTCGTGTGAAACTTTCACCTTATTGACAAGCAAACCCTTATCTTCCAGCAACTGTATGAACTTCTCATCTTCCTGCTTGGCAACCATGCCTGCCAATGAGCCCATTTTTTCACTGAAACAGCCGTGCTCGTCGACTTCGTTAAACGGCGGCAGTCCATGTTCCTTACCGACTTCAAAATCCTCAGGACCACAACCGGGAGCACAATGAACGAGACCTGAACCGGCATCTGTTGAAACATATTGTTCTGACAAAATTACGCGGTGAGCATGCTTTTCCTTAATTTCCTGATGGAACTTCACTTCTTCCCTGAACGGATGGACGTATTTTGTGCCGGCAAGCTTACTGCCCTTTATTTTCTCCAATACTTTGTACTGCTTGCCAGCAACAGCGCCGATAACGCCTGGTGCGAGCGCTTCTGCAAGAATCCATGTCTCACTATCTACTTTTGCTTTGACGTAATCAAAATCAGGATGCGCCATGACTGCAAGATTGAATGGTATTGTCCATGGCGTGGTTGTCCAGACAATCAGGAATTCGTTTGGCTTGCCTTCAACAGGCAGTTTTACAAAAATGGAATCATCGCTTCTTGTTTCGTATTCAAGCTCGTGCTTTGCCAATGCTGTTGCGCACCTGGGGCACCAAGTCATTGATTTTTTCCCCAGATAGAGCAGCTTTCTTTCATTCGCCTTTGCCAATGCCCACCATGCACCCTCAATGTACTCGTTCTTAATCGTCATGTACGGGTTCTGCCAGTTCATCCAAACGCCCAGGCGCTTGAAATCAGTGACCATTGGCCATAATTGGTCCAGTGCGTACTTCTGGCATGCTTCAATGAATTTTGCCAGTCCCAACTTGTTGATGATTTCCTTCTTGTCCTTAATGCCAAGCTCTTTCTCAACACTGACTTCGATTGGAAGCCCGTGCATATCAAAGCCCGGCTGGTCCCAGACATCAAAGCTCTGCATTCTTTTGTAGCGGAGTACAGCGTCTCTCAACGCTTTGCCCCAAGCGTGGCCTACATGGATGCGTCCTGTAGTGTATGGCGGACCGTCCAAGTAATAGAATTTCTTCTTGCCAGAGTTTTTCTTCACCGCCTTTTCATAAATCTGCTTGTCCTTCCAAAAGTCCAAGATTGATGGCTCTATTGTTTTGAATTCGTACGGATTCATACTATTGCGAAAGAAATAGGGTATTTAAAAAGCTGTATGTTAATTAGACAATTTTCTCTTTCTTTCAGCGATGCCACAACCAACAAGCGCCAGTCCGACAAGTCCGAAAACATATCCAACGCTTCGGTTATATGAGAATTTCCGATCGCGTTCATCATTGATAAGCTTGATTTCCTGCTGGCCTTTTCCTTTCAACCAGGATTCTTTCCCTGTTGCTGGCTGCAATGTTGAAGCATAACTTGCAATATAGAACATGGTTCCAAGCAGCAGAGTTGTCAAACCTCCCCCGAACAATCTTTTTGCATCATGCTGCTTGTTATATGCCGGCAGGTATGCCTTGACAACATCTAGTTGCTCTTGTGTCATGCCTGCTTTTTTCTGTGTATAAATGACGTGCTCATAGTGATTCCACGCTGCTTCTCGTGAAATAGTTTTTTTCTTCTGTGGCAAATGATATTCTGTGCCACCTGGCACTTTGTGGGCATAGCTTTGTTCGAACGCTGCATTTTTATGCGTATCAACAGCTCTCACGTCTTGAAGTATTTTCTCGAGCGGATTTGCGTCTTCCTTTTTCTTCGGAAGAAACAGTCCAATGGTAGAAAGTATGCTCATGCCATTCTCCAAAAATCAGATAATTTTCTTCTGCTTGCCTGCGCCGTAGCCCAAAAGTGTAATGCCGAGACTGCCAAGCAGGCCGGCTATGAATTTGCCCGTGTCCCTGGCCGAACCCCTGAAATCGTTTTCCTCTCGAATTATCTCCTCAGGAGACTTCGCATATTCAGGAGAGCGGCCGTAAAGCTTTCTGAACTCCTGAATATCCCTCTTGTGGTGCACAATTTTTTCCCTGATAGAGGTCTCTGTTCCGGTTACAGGAGTAGTATAATAGCCGCTCAAAAAGTAAGTCAATCCTGCAAGCGCCAATGTTCCAGCGCCCCTCAAAAAACCCTTTTTAGCTGAAACCTTTCTCTGGTATTCCGGCTGGTATTTTGTGGCAAGAGCCAACTGCTCAGGAGTCATTGCCTCGTCCTTCTTTGGCTTTGCCTTCAACACTTTCTGGAAATGCGTGTATGCCTCATTCCGCGATACTGCCTTTTTCCGTTTTGGCACGTGATACTCAGTGCCTGTAGGTTTGTTTGTCGCATAGAAAAATTCGAAAGCGCCATCCTTGTGCTTTTCGACGTTCTTCACGTCTTCCAATATTTTTTCAAGTGGGATGGTCGCCATCTTAGTTTCTCTTTAACAGCTTATATGCAAATCCGGCAAGCCCAAGACCTGCTGCAAGAGCTGTTGCATAGCCCAGCATTTCCCTGCCTTTTTCGCGTGAATCACTTGACTTCTGTGCCACTTCAATCGGTGCACGGTAGCCAGGAGGAAGCCTGCCGTTACCGCGCTTTGCGCTAGCTTCTCTTGCGCTTTCATGCAACTCTGTTCTGATGCGAACATGATCTTCAGTGCCCTTTATGTTTCCCATTGCAAATGCAGCAATCACGCCTGCAAGTCCCAATGTTACAAGGCAACCTGCACTTCTTCCCTGCTGTCTGTCGCCAGTTCTGACATTGCACTCCGGCTGGTATGCCTGTGCAACCTGCCTTTGTTCGGGAGTCATGGTTTCGTTAGCAGGCGGAGCTGCAGCAAGAAGCGTGTTCAAGTAATTGGCCGCATACTGCCTTGTCCTGTTGGCAGTGCTGCCAGGAACGCGATAGTGAGGAGTGCCTGGAACACGGTATAACTGCTCTACAGCAGCTTCCCGGTCTTCAGTGCTCTGCCTGATTCTCTGTATGACAAAATCGAGTGTAGTGTTGGTCATTTTGATGTCACCTCGTATAAGATGTAGTATGTATTGAAGTATATAAATCTTTCTATTTTTGTCACTCCGTAGTGGTATATTTATAAAGAATAAGGTTTAAATAGGGCGTACCTATTAAACAGCGCTATGGGCTTTAAATGCCATGAGTGTGGCAAGCAATTCCTGACAAAAGGGTCATGTGTAGACTGCAAAGTGCCTCTTGAACAGACCTGTCCGGCATGCGGATTCGGCAAGGACTTCTGCACGTGTGAAACGCCGTCCACAAAGGCGCACAAGCCAAGGTAAGTATGGACAAGAAAATACCGGCACAAATTCTCGGCATTCTGCTGATTGTAACACCGCTTTTTGTCATGTACGCCATAAACCCGATTGCCAAAATAGAGGCAAAATGGGTCGATGTATCTGAGCAATCCTGGGTCATTTTCGCCATGCTTGCAGGTCTTGGTGCTGGCGCGTTCATGGCTGCAGAAGACGTGAACAAGCACAAGCTCGTATTTGCGACCATCTTTTATGCAGTGGCATTGCATGCAATCATGCACATAATGCACTGGTACAAAATGGCAGGTCCGGACATGATACGCAGCAGCCTTGACATCGCATACACCGTCATTGCTTCGGCGCTGGCATTATGGCTATGGAAATCTAAGTAACTTTTTTATTGACTCTTCTTTTCACAGGAGTTATGGGCGTTACTATTGATGACTTGTTGGCTGAAGGCAGACAGGCAAACGAACTTGCCAATGTAATTGAAAGCGTATCTGAAGTGCACAAGAAGCGTCTTGCATTCTGGAAAGATGACCTGGCAGCACCTGTGTATGTAAACACGTCACGGGAATTTGTCGCCTTGTACAACAATATCATGCTCTACAGGCAAGTAACCCCTGAATTCAGAAAAAAGCTCACCGAACAAATCAGCCAATTGGACATCCCGAGCCCCTCTGCAAAGTGGGCGTATATGTTTATTGGCGGTCTGGCAGGCAGTATTGCGGGATTTGGACTTAACTCTCCATTTTTGCTCGGCGCCGGATGTGGAACACTGGCATACTCTGTTGTGGGATATCTTATCAAAGACAGACGCTGCAGCCGTATTTCAGACCACTATCGGGAAATTGTCCAAAAAACACCAGATGAGATATTCAACAACGCGCTTCAGCTACTGTACAATAGAAGATAGCAATTTTGCAAAAAAATATATAGCTGATCAATATACAAGTACAAAACAGAGGTGACTTAATGGGCTTGTTTGCACGCGTGTGGGGCGAAACAAAGTGTATCGAATGCGGCAAATCAAGCCTTCGCCCGATTTGTCCCAAATGCATTCGCAAAAACACCATGTTATGCGTCGTCTGCAATGGCAAAGGCCACAATGGACCTTTCACCTGCGGAACCTGCAAGGGAGAAGGGCGCGTAAAGGCTCCCAAAAGTTAGTCGCTTCCATACGGCGGCTCAATAGACTTTCTACAGAGGTAACCTGTAATTTTCGAATGCACATAATTCCTTACTGACGCGATTACTATGTGCTCTTCCGGCAATGCATCAACACAATGAAGGGGAATATTCTTCTCAACAAAATAATCCAATGTGGGGTATGTGATTTTGAAAAATTCATCAATACGCCTCATCATCGCCTTATCAGTATCATCAGTTCTTGGGCTTCTGCCTTCCATGACCTCTTTTCTCGCTCTCCCACGGCTTCGCTCCAAAATCTTACAATTAGGCACGTTCGTGAAATTATACACTTCAAGCAGATTGATGCTGTCTTCCAGCATTCTTGCCTGGGCAGGAGTGCGGTACATGCCATCAATCAGCAACACTTCCTTATCCGGATTATACTGCCTTGTTTCAGCTCTGTGCACAACTGCTTCCTTGAAAATCGGGACAATAACTTCATCCGGAATAAGAATCCCGTTGTCGATATACGAATGAATCAATTCTGATTTTTTTCGAATCTCTGCAGGCGCGGTTGCCTTTTTTCCTTCACTTAAAATGGTCCGCACCAAGTCCCCAGATGCAATGTAGTGAAAAATAGGCGGCTCGCGAGCAAGCGCTTTTCCAACAGTTCCTTTGCCCGCACTCGGCGGACCAAAAAGCAAAATGCCATTGAATCTTGTCATATACTTTTTGGAAAATGTGTTCTGTATTTCAATTTTTGCGTAACATTTAAAAGCAACCCTACTGCAACCCGCAGCTATGTCACAAGAGGCGATAACAGAAATAGACATGGACGTGTTTTCCAGACGAATCGGTCCATATTTCTCGTGGCTGGAAAGCAGGATAGAAAGCGGCTGGCAGCAGAGCGACAGCGTGTCAAAAGACGTCCTCAAAGAGGCAAAATACCTTGCGACAACCATGCGCGCACGCTTCATCCTTGGCGTTTCCAAAGATGATTTTGCAAAAGAAGTAAAACGTGCACTTGAACTGTTTGAGCTCGCAGCAGACGCATTCCCCAGTGAAGGCGATGAAGTAGACACAAAAACGAAGCACTTCTGCAAAGGAGTGTCTGAAGAACTTGGAGCGCAGTTTTTGCCGGCAGAGTACCGGGAACCAAGACCGCCACAGCCACCAGAGCCGCATCCATTTCCCCAGCCAGAGCCATTTCCGGAGCCAGAACCAGAGCCGATGCCTGGACCAGAGCCCTTGGAACCACCTGATGAGGAAAAGATAAGAAAAGTAATGCCTGCAAAGCCAAAGGTGGAAGTAAAGAAGCCAATTGCAACTCCTGAAATCAAGAAAGTCGAAGTAGAAATAAAGAAGCAAATCGCAAAGCAGAAAAAAATTGAGACTCCTCAAATCAAAAAGACGGAAACAAAAGCAAAACCAGTCAAAGCAAAGACAACAAACCCAGCCAGAAAATCAAAAAAGAGCTTTTTCCTGGTACGCTGGGCGAAGAATTTTATTTACGGGGAAGATTAGATAGTTTTTTAATTCTCTGGACCTTCATCAGTTGCATGAAACTTGTGAAAATCAGTAGAAAAAATGTCAAACATGCCTTCAAAATTGCTTATTCCATATTCAAAGACAAATACAGCAGAAAGCATATCAAGGAATGGTACGGCAGACGTATAACTGGCGATTTCAAACATATCAACTCATACTTGCAATATTATCTGGCGTATGAGAAAAGCACTCTTGTTGGAATAACCGGAATTTACCGCTATCTTGAACAAAATGATTGCTGGCTCGGATGGTTTGGCGTACTTCAATCAGAGCGCCGAAAAGGAATCGGTTCACAAATTCTTTTAGAAACAATGAAGCGTGCCCGGAAACTTGGCTGCAAACGATTCAGACTGTGGACGGCCGACAAAAAAGTACAGCAGTTTTACGAAACAAACGGCTTCAAACGGTCACCGAAAGAACGCTGGATAGTCGTAAAAGGCAAAAAAATCTTGAAATATCCGCAAGACGCGGTTTTCTATCACAAAAGACTAGTTTAACGCCCCAGCTGGGAATCGAACCCAGATATGAGGGACCGGAACCCTCCAGTCTATCCGTTAGCCTACTGGGGCAATAATTCAGAACACACACATCGAAGGGTTTAAAAACATTATACCACTTTAATTGAACATGCGTGTTTCACTCTGGATAGGACTGGTCATACTTGCGCTCGGCATTTTCTTATCTTACCTCGCAGACGCGATGATACAGACACAAACAGCAAGCGCACTGCAGACGGTTGCATCAACTTTTGCTTCCGTGCTCTTCGTGCTCTTCTCGGCAACAATGCTTGGCATGGGAGCAGGGCTTGTCATTCACTGGATTATCGGCTTCGCGACACACTGGAAAGCATTCGTTGCGGAAATAATCCTGAGCTTTGCAACATTTTTTGTCGGAATCGGAGCAACCATAATGAGCGGCAACTGGTGGACAGCGCTACAGGTATTTTTCACATTCCTCGTAGCAAGCGCGGCATTGTTTCTACTCTCGTTCAAGAGCCTTTCAGGAGGCATAGGTCAGAGCATACACAAGGGAATCACGTACGTCAAGAAAAAGTTCAAGAAAAAGAGGTGAATCATACGTGGACGAAAAGAGGCACTTGCTCAGATTTATAGAAAGTTCTCAAGCTTTTGACAACAATTCAAAACTCAAGGCACTTCTTTTCGTTGCAGGCGTCAAGCCGAACACGTTTGTCCACGTGCGGATACAAAAAAACATTCACGACAAGCACGAATTCGAGCGGTTGCTCAAGCTTAACAATATCGCCTTTTCTGCCAGCAAAGCCAAAGGATTTGAGGAAATCAGCAGCATCCGTGGAAATGCTGTCGTATGGAAATTACGGGGAACCTGGTATGGGTATGATTTATTCAGAAATGAAAAAGAAAAGAAAAAATTTGCACGCTATGTATCGCTTGTCAAACAGCAAAAACACGACCAAGCAGACAAGCTTGCGGGCAGCATTTACGGCTATCCTGCCTGTTGCGTGAAAAAATTCATTGCTGAACACGACCAGAGGCAGCTGCCCAAAAAGTACAGCTATTACCAGTACTACAAACGGCTGCATGACTCAGACGTGGCATTTCCATTCATCTCCCACATGCCGTGCAGAGTAGACTGTTCAAAGACCAAAGCATTGAACAGAAAATATGCAGCTGCCATCAAAAAATGGGCACCCAAATTCCACCAGGAATACGCAAAGAAACGAACATACAAGATGCAAGTAATTGTCGACCTCGAAAGCGGCACTGATGTGTGGAAGAAGAAAAATGGTCATGATTATTCACTTATTGCCAAGAAGCCAGTTGAAAAAAAGCACTATCTAATCAGTTGGCTCACAAAAGCCGCATTCAAGCGAGGCGTGGTGCTCGATGCCACGGTTTCACTTCGGTATGATTACGCAACTGTCCGCGTCAACAAAAAAACAGGCATGTTGAAGAATTTTCATCACGAAAGAAAGTTCACGACACCATGAGGTTTTCAGAGCTGGCACGCTTGTATGAAGAGCTTGAAAGCACAAGCTCATACAACGCTATGCGCAGCATTCTCAGCAATTTCCTGAAAAAAGTTCCAAAGGAAGAGATTGGAAAAGTAGTTTATCTGACTCTTGGCCAAATCGCATCGCACTTTGCAGACATCAACCTCGGAATGGCGGGCAAGATGGTTATCAAAAGTATTTCAGCAGCTGGCAAAGAAAAAGAAGAACGCATCCTGCAGCAGGCAAAAAAGCGGGGAGACATAGGCACGGTTGCAGAAATGTATGCCGGCAGAGGAACGCTCACGGTAAAAACTGTTTTTGAGACACTACACAAAATTGCAAGCGTAAATGGCGCTGGCAGCCAGGATAAGAAAATCTCATTATTGTCCCAACTGCTCAGGCAGGCAGGCAAACTTGAAGCACGCTATCTGGCGCGCATTGTTTTAGGGGATTTGCGACTTGGTGTAGGAGATAAAACAGTCCTTGACGCACTTGCAATAGCATACACTGGAAGAAAAGAAGCCAGAGAGCAGCTTGAGCATGCATACAACATCTGCCCTGATGTCGGATTAATCGCAGAAACCCTTGTCAAGAAAGGACTTCGCGGAGTTGAACAGATTGGAGTTGAAATAGGAGTGCCCATACAATCAATGCTATGCCAGCGCATAAAGAACATAGAAGAAGTCGAAAAAAAAGTTGGATATCCTGTTATTGTTGAAGAAAAGTATGACGGCGAGCGCATACAAGTGCACAAGCAGGGCAGCAAAATCAAACTATATTCTCGCAGGCTTGAAGACATTACGCCACAGTTTCCTGACGTGATTGAGGCGATAAAAAATGCAGTCAAAGCAAAAAGCTGCGTCATTGACAGCGAAGTCATGCCGGTGGACAAAAAAGGAAATTTGCTCCCATTCCAGATATTGATGCAGAGAAGAAGAAAATATGAAATTGAGCATTATGTAAAAAAGGTTCCCGTTGTCCTGTTCGCGTTTGATTTACTGTATCTGAATGGCAAATCACTCATCAAAGAGCCGTATAAGAAAAGGTACACGTTTCTGCAAAAGAATATCAGGGAAAAAGGCAAAGTCAGACTTGCCCTGCAGAAGCTCTGCAAAGATGCTGATTGCATCGAAGACCTCTTCAATAAAACAGTGGAGCATGGCGGCGAAGGAGTCGTTATCAAAAATCTGCATGGTGGCTATGAAGCAGGCGTGCGCGGATGGAACTGGATAAAATGGAAGCCAGAATATGTCAAAGGACTGCGCGATACATTTGACCTGGTCATTGTTGGCGCGTATTATGGCCGTGGCAGGCGGGCAGGAACATATGGAGCACTGCTCTGTGCAGTGTACAATGATAAGAAGGATATGTTCGAAACTTTCTGCAAGCTCGGCAGCGGATTTACTGACAAGGAGCTGGCAGCACTGCCCAAGCGGTTCAAGCGCATTGAGCACAAGCCGGCACGGCTTGAGGTTGCCAAGACGATGCAGCCTGACGTCTGGTTTGACCCGCGCATTGTTGCAGAAGTCACTGGAGCGCAAATAACAAAATCGCCCAATCATACATCCGGCTATGCTTTACGCTTCCCGCGATTTCTGCGCTGGCGAGAAAAAACACCTGAAGAAGCAACAACAAAAAAAGAAATCCTCAAAATGGTATAAGGCGGTCCTTCAACGTATTCATATAGAGAGCGCAAATTCGTGACATTGCCGAATCCGGGCGCTTTTCAGCCAACTGGCGCAAAATATGACCGTACAAAACCAATGTGGGTCCTGAACAGTTGCTCAGCTGATTTAAAGCATACTTAAGACGGGCATCTGGCTGGAAGTCAGTTCCATCAAGACAATCCCGCGCTGCAAAAATAAACTCCTTCAATTCGGCAGCTTCGCCTACAAGTTCATTAATAGTCATCTTCACTCACCAACGCGCAGAGCAAGGCAATCCTTTAAATGAGTTTTGATTTTTCCACTGGACAACCGCGCGCAGCCTATTTAAACCAGAAATTTTCTGATTTTATTGTGAAGCAGAGCACCCTGTTAGAGTTCGGACTAGAGGTCATTACAGTGTACGTGCCAATGAGACGATATCCTTACAAGTCAAGACACGGCCTGGCAGAGCTGCAACTCAGAAAACGACTTGAAAAACAAGGTTGGGTGGTCTGGCGGGGAGGGTTTGTGCACGCAATTGCGGCAGATGTGTATCCTGCTGTCAAGAAGAAATACCTGCAACTGGCAGAACTCGTTGTTGAATTATACGGCGATAGCGCATTGGATCTGCTTTGCTATCTGTGCACGGTGCACCATGGCATGCCGGACCTTGTATGCTATAATCCAACACTGCAACAATTCAAATTCGTTGAATGCAAATTTGGGCACGAGCAGCTGAGCAGCCGGCAGGTAATGACAATAAAACGGCTGATTGACGCCGGTTTCAACGTAGAAGTGCACAAATTAGTAGAGGAATGCACCAAGACAAGAAAGGCAAAAATAAATTTGGCAACAAAAGATAAAAAAGTGTTAGAGAGGGAAGCGACGCTCAAGGCGTTTTAGCGCTTCCTGTACTGCGGCAATACGTTCGGCGCTCGCTTGTAATCCGGCTTCGCATAATCAATGCGGTTCAGATACTCAACACGCTGGCGCTCTTCCCGCTGCTCACGTGACTCAGGGCCTGTACAGCCCTCGCCAACAAGCGCAGCAAGTGATAATGCCCCAATTGCAACCCATTTTTTAAGTTCCATGATAGTCACTAAGTAGTGGTGATATTTAAGCTTTTTGGTTTTTGGTATTTAAACGGCGTTTGGTGAGGATTTAAATGGTGTTTTGCCTTCTTTCCGTCCATGATCAACACGCTTCGAGTTCACCGTCTGGCACACCCGTTTGAAAGGGCTGTTGACGAATACTGGACTCTATACAAAGAAGCCTTTCCGATTCCGAGTGAGCGTGAAACAAAGAAAAGGATTCGGACTATATTAAAATCCCCTTCGTGCCGAGCAAAGGACCTGTACCAAGATACGCTTTTGCTGCTTGCTTATTTGCGCAACAATCCAACGAGCGGCAATATGGCAGATTATGTCCAAAATCGTTCTATGGCTTTTGGAATCCAATGGTACTGTTTCACTGAGAGGAAACAGCGGGTTAAAGGGATTGGCAGATTTATCCACGATAAGGCAATGGAATCGTTAAGGGAAACCGCAAAGAAGCAGGGCCGTAAGGGCCTGGATGTTATTGTATGCGAGATTAATTATCCTGAGCGGATGAATCCTGAAGATACTGAGCTGGACAGCGAGGCTATGGACCCATACGAGCGGCTGAAAGTCTGGCACGGCCTTGGATACAGAGCAGTCGATCCAGCAAAATTCAATTATGTCCAGCCGGCTCTGACCAAGAACCATAAGCCATATGACGGATTGCTGTTTTGCGTGCGACCTGTTGACAAGCCATTCTCTACCAGGATTCCGGCAGACTACCTTAAACAGCTTCTCTGGCTGCACACATGGGCTGGATTTGAGAACATTCCTGGAAGCGATATAAGTGGATTCAGAAATCCTGAAACAGACCCAACATACAAAGAAATGGCACGACAGCTGCATGGACTGCGCTCTTTACCACTTGTTCCGTTAGACAAATTCTCCGAATGACGTGCGCCACTGCTCTTTCAGAAGGACTTTAAAAAGTCGGTTTTAGGGACTGTGAGGAAAGGTAGGGGAAGTCTTATGGTTTGGCGATTTTCCAGAGCTCTTCAAAATAGGTTGTGAAGCTTTCTGCTGTCTCTTTATCGTGGATAAGGATTACAAGTGGTTCGGTTTTGAGCATAACGATGGCTGTTACGTCTTTGGCGACAGCAATTTCAACAGGGGTTGTTTTGAATAAGAATTTCTTATTAAACTTGATTTTAGCTTCTTTTTCCATTTCTGCGTTATATTTGCGAGCATTTTCATTAAAGATAACCCTCACGTTGATTCCTTTCAAGTGGGCTTTGAGCCCGTATTTTAGGAAGAATCTTTTTGTTTTTTCTGGATCAGCACCTTGGCTTGCACCAAGAACATATACAGTTTCTCCCTTTCTCAGTCCTGCGATAAGAGTTGAATAAACAGTTTCCATCCCCTGCCAGCCGATAAATATCTCTGCGGTTGTTTTTTCACGAAATGCTTTGTATAACCCTTCTAATCTGGGAAGAAGTTCTTCTGCAACTTGCTCTTCAGAAACTAGTTCTTGTTTTTTGAATGCTAAATAATCTTTTAATCTGGTTGGCGGGGCTGCGGCAAAACGTTTGACGTTATTTTTTATGATTGTGCTCACAAGTCCTTTATTCATGAGCTTGTCGAGCACATGATAGACTTTTGAAGGGGCTATTTTTGCCTCTTTAAGAATTGCGCCTTTTGAAGTAAATTCGCCTATTTTGAGAAGTGCGAGGTAAACTTTTGTCTCACTGTCAGTAAGTCCGAGTTTTTTGAGTAATTCCTTTTCAGCCATATTAGCCCCACCTTAGGGGGAGCCAATATTTAAATATTTCTCTTTATTCACTATGCAGTATCAAATTGGAGGTTAAGAAATGGGAATAACGAACAGCATAACGATTGATGATTTGTCCGAAAGCGAAATGGAGAAGATTCGTGCATATTTAGACAAAGACCACAATTATGTTCATTGGGAGATTACTGCAGGTGGCGTTAAGGGACTTCCTTTCCAGCATAATTATGTGTACCGAAATGTCACCTTCACTGATAGGGGTAAATTTACCGATCCCCAACGCAAAGAGGCAGTAGCTGGTCTTCTTAATTTAATCGGAAAACTAATGGCAGGAAATTAGAAATCCTCACCTTTTCGACCGGTCTGAACAGCTATTCTTTTAAACATTAGAACCAATAGTATTTTTGAGCTTACGTCTTCACCAGAAATCCGTCTTCTGCAGGGATTATCTTGACCTTCTGCCCCTGCTTGATGTGCAAATGGCTTGCAAGCTCTGAAGGTATCCCAACTACTAGACTCTTTCCACTGATTGTGATTTTGCGTTCAAAAGCAAAAGACCGCTCAAGAATCTTTTTGGTCTTCATTTTCATCTGTTTTGCCTGCTCTTCGGTGAAGAAAACATTGTCGCACTTTGGACACAAATAGGCGTCGACATTACGAAGAGGATATCCTTCCAAGTATTCGTACTCAGGAACAATGCTCAATTTCATTTTGACATCGCATTGAATGCAATACAATCCGTCTTTCAGTTTTGCCATTTTTTGCTCCGCATTGCGTAAACCGTGATGACGCGGGGTTCTTTGTTCTTGAAAGTGTAGACAACAACAATCTTTCGGTCTTTAACTGTCAATATTCTAATATACCTTGGCTCTCCTTTGTTGAACCCCTGGGTTTTTTGTTCTCCACACTCGAGGCAAAGTTTTACCTCTTCATCTGCAATTCCATCTTCAAGCATTGACTGCCTGGCATGCTCTGATATCATCATGATTAGTCACTTATTAAATCTTTCGTCAATGCAACACCTTATACGCCGCCCTGTTCAATTCATCCTCACTGTACAACTGGTTTCCACTGGTGTCTATGAGAACGTGAATCAGCTGCTGGTAGTCGTTGTACTGGGCATATAAGGCAGTCATCTTTGTTTTTTCGGCAGGCGTAAGAACAGGCGGTTTTTCAGGCCCTTTGTAGCTGAACCAGAGCTTGCCGACAGGCGTTTCAGGATTGCAGGCAACAGCAAGAACTTCTTTGACGCGCTCATCAGGGATGACTTCACCCTTGTCACCAAAGACCCCTGCCAACGAATACCTGAGCCGCAAATCATCGTTGTTGCTGAGCGCGCGCATGCGGATGAATTCGAATTCAAACAAGTTGTATGCCTGTTGCGACATTAGTCTGCCGTGCGCTTCAACACTTCCCTTTTTCTTTGTTTCAGAAACGTGCACGCTCACTTCAAGTCGTTTTGAGCAATAGAGCATTGCACCTGCACCGATTCCCAGCCCAAGAACAAAGGCCATGACGTAGTCTTTCAAATGCTTTGCCGGACGATATGAACCGTCTGCTATAGCTTGCCGGCGCTCCTGGTCTTCAACAAACTGCTCAATTTCCCGATGTTCCTCGTCCAGAACGGTTTCGAGGTCCTTAAAATCTTCATCTTTCATGGTAATCACCCAACCACGATAGAAGTAACGCTCCTTAAAGTGCGTATCGACGAGAAAACCGAAAGGTTTACGGTAAATTACGGAAAGTTTTCGGAAATAGTGCTATTTTTTCGGATACTTTCCGCCAAAAACCATATTATTGTAAATCGTCTCAACAGGACGTGTGCCAAACGATGTCATCAAGCCGGTATACCATTCACGCAACACTACATTGTTGTCCAGCGACCTGCTCTGCCACATATCAGCAGATGAATCAAGACCGCCAACATGAATCACTTTCAACAGTGAGCTCTGGCGCCCGATTGCGCGCACAACCGCATCCACCTGGGAGAATGCAAAATCCTTGATGATTGGACCGCTCATGCCGCCTTTGTGCTTTTCTGTATAATAATCGAATAGCTCTCTATCGTCCGGATGCAATTTCTGCCTGTAGTTTGCATAATCAATCTGCGTGTTAGTTAATACTAAGCCATCAACGCCAACATAAGTCATGAATTCAACTGTATATTCCGGATCGCCGGCATCCCTCATCTTGACAAATATTGGCACGTATTTTCCGTACCGGTCTTTATACGAATCGCGCACGCTAAGCACGGTCTTCAGCCGCAATTCAAGGTCGTCATGGCTATGCGCGGTGTTCGGGCAGCTTTCATTAATCTCAATCATGTCGACAACAGGAAGCAATTTGTCAAGAGAATAGACAATGCCCTGCAGTTTCAGCCGCTCGTTCTTCTCCTTCGGATGCCCCATCAAGCTGGCAACAACAGGAAAATCTATTGGCTGGAATTGTTCCCTGAATTCCAGAACCCTGCTCACAACATAATCAACGCCATAATTTGGCAAGCCAAGCGAGTTCAGCGCGCTATGCGAGCGCGGCAAAGGCGTCCACGGATTTGACTTTTTGCCAAACGCGTCAATCTGGTTGCCTTCGTGAATATCATCCAGAACTGTGCCAATCACTCCTCCACCAGCACCGCTGAGATAATTGAACGGAAGCAGCTTGGCATCCTTGTCAAAGCCAGCAGCATTCATCAAGTCATTTCTGAATTTCACTCCACAGACTTCAACAGGGCGAAAAGGGGCATAAGCATGCGGTCTGCATGTGGAGAGCATGTCCAAAAACCATGGTCGAGTCCGAGAATAGATTTTGACAAACTTCTCAGGCGAAACTGCCTGAGCCAACAAGGGGCGGAGCCGGTGCTCAAGCTTGGCAACAAAAAGAGCTTTGTTCATTTCACCCTATATGCAGACTGCGGTGAATGCTTGAAACAGCGCAAATGCCTGCCCTCGCGCTCAGTTATGAGCATTGTCATGCCGTTATTTGCGGCGTATTGTACAACTGCCTCATCCTTCTTTGAGCCGCCAGGATTCAGTACAAGCGGAACGCTGATGTGCAGCCGTTTCGCAACGTAATTGAACTTCTGGGGTATGTTCCAGCGTTCCTGTTCGAGAAGTTCTTTCACTTCCTTGTTCTTGGCGAGGAACTCCTCTCGCTGCGTCATGTACGGATGGTCTGCGATTCTGCCTTTGATAACCTCGATTTCAGAAGGTGTCGCAACAGCCAGCGCGCCGGTGTCCGGGAAAAACCCGTCAGAAGCCATGTACAGTTTAACCTCGATGCTGTCAGGAAGTAGATCGCGCGGCACTTTCAAGTGCTTCATCAGGAAATATGCAACAGCTTTTTCCATTGCCTGATACGATGCCGTAATGCGGTCAGATGCGCCGCCGCCAATTCCAACAGCAATCGCGCCTTGGTCGGTAGGCAAAACGTAGCAGATGACATTCGAGTGCCTTGTGTCAGCAACCTTGAAACCAAAAATAACGTCTTTGGCAACTTTTTCAGTAATATCGAACTCGCCAATAACTTTGTGCAAATCAGCTGCACCAACTGGTGCAATGCGCTCCTGCAAGACAACACCATCAAGACCTTCCTGGATGTCGATGCCGGAAATGTCAAAATTCTTGTCCGTAAGTTCGTAAACCAGCGGAGGAATCTTGGCAGCCATCAAGATTTCTGCTGCACCTTTCTCATATCCAAGTGAAACAACAACATCCTGCTTCTTCTGCCCCTTCTTGCCGACCATTTCTTCAGCAGACTCCTTTGTGACAAATGTAGCACCAATAATGCCGCCAAAGCGGGCAACTTCGTCAACCTCGCTTGCAGCAGCGTATTCCTCTGCAAGCAATCCAAAGCCGTATGCGGCGCCACACACTCCTGTGTGCTTGAAAATACCAGTGCCGCCTGTTGTTAGCATAAAGCGTGCAGCCGCGAGGGCGTCAAGATGGTTCACATACCCGACATCCTTCTGATTGAGCAATTTGAATACCTTATTCTGGCGTTGTGCAACAGCAGCTTTATTGCCCATCAGTTCTCCATACTTCAAATTCGTCACATTCCCAACAAATCCATTTATGACCTTTCCTTGATTGTCGGTAAAAAAATATCCAAAGCCTGCAATGTCTTCGAGTTTCATTTTAGTTCACCTTCCTCCGAGTATTATTGACTTCAATGCGATACGTTTCATCTTTCCTTATTTCCTTTCCTGCCATGGAAACCCGCCAATGGTCTGCTCCATGGTCGTCAAGCGCTTCCCAGAGGTGCATCAAGGACTCTTCAAGCGTTCCAACAATCGGAACCAAGAACGGAAATTTATCATATGATGGCAGTTCCTTGCTGCCTGGTCTGTATGTCGTGAGGCAATAACCAAATCCAGGAGTCAATTCGAGTTCAACTTTGTCCCGCAGGGTTGGAAATGCACGGTGGTCAAATACTGCACGTTCGCCAATCGCCCGATAATATGCCTCAGTAACCTCGGCATCAGTCAACCCTTCCTTTTTGAACTGTTCCTTTGAGAGTCCGCTCTTCTTCTCGACCTCAATCCAGCGCAGTTTTGCACTGCGTTCCGGATGAAGCAGAGACAAATGTGCACGCTGCTCTCCTGCAATCTGATAGCCAGTGATTCGTGGCGTGAAAATAGGAGCATCCGGCTCACAGAAACGCGTTTCAAGAGCGTCATAAAACGTTCCGGGTGTTGGACCAGGCCAATCGCGTCGCATGTTAGCAATTTCATCTGCCCTGTCAAACGCACCGGCAACTGTATCTGTCTGGTCTCCATTGCTGACGATGTGGGCTTTGACTTCCAGTCCTCCACAGCGCATTACATTATAGATGATAAGACTTGGATCCTTGACCTTGGACGGGTCAGCGGCTTCTGTTCTCAAAAGCTCCTGTCCATTCGTGTCAGCAGCCTTCACGTACACCCTGTTCTGGCTATTCTGGCTTCTCCCCATAATCCAGGCGAACTGGTACAAACTACCAGTCTGGCTCAAACCAAGAACAATGCCCCTGCAAGGATTGTCTGTTAATTTTTCTCTCAGGTTGTCTTCTGCTTCACGCTGCATTCTTCTCCCTCCATGACTCCGTTCTGAACAGGCTTGCCATTATAGTGCAAGTTTCCATGAATGTCTCTTGCAAACTTGCCCAAAGCAATATCGCTGATGACCTGTGGAAAAAGGCGCACTGTTTTCTCAATAAGCATCTGCTCACAGTTACGCGCAAAATGATAGATTGGGAAAGTTTCAGCCAATTGCGCCTCGCTCATCGTATTTTTTCGCTCGATTTCAAAAATGTCCCATGGTGTTTTCGCAATGCCGAGCAGTTTTGCGCGCTCTTCAACCGGCATATCATTTACTTCTTCAGGAACAGGATACCAAGTTGAAACAGCCAGTATTTTACCCTCATCCATCCGTTCGTTAACAAGATGAACAGTGCTATGAACTTTGTTTTCTCCTGCAAGCATTGCCAGCGCGCTCGGCACCCAGCCACGACCTTTGTACTTCGGCTGATTGGTCTCATCGCGAACGCGCAAATCTCCCAGATGAAAATTAACCGTCAAATGATTGGAAATGATGTGCGTAACCATTCTGTGATATCCGGCAAGCACGTAGCAGTCAGCCCAGTCCCTGCCAAAATTTAAAGGTTTTTTCAGCTCAGAATCAAACTTTCTACGTATATCCATGTCAACAATATCATCAAGCCCGCGTTCCGCGTAAAATCCGTGTACAGAAACAAACCAAACAGGCAGGTGAAATTTCCTGTCCATAAACTGCTTGCCGGCAATTTGCATTGCACTTGAGTCTGCACTATCAGTTACAATCATTACTGGCTTGAAAGATGGAGATTTTCTCGTATCGCACTGGCGCAAGTACTCCTCAATCACTGGAACGGCAATCCTGCCATCATCAGACATGAACAAGGCTACCTGCATCGGGCGGTCTGCCTTGTACAATGGCTCCAATGGCCATTCAATTTTCCGCTCGCTTTGGTTGTAAGGCCAGGTCATATTTTTTCGATTTTCGAGTAAAATTCTTCTATTTTATTGTCAATAAACAGTTGGTCGCGCTTGAAAGGAGTCCTGCTGTTGTTCAGCACATGGTCCTCTATCATGATGCCGTTCGGTGCAAGGAACCACATATCTTTGTATTTGTAAGCAGGAATGCCGGTTGCATGCGTTCCCCAATTCCCCTGGAACATGTCCCAGAATGTCGCGCCCGCAATCACATGATCGCCCAGGTATTTCAACGCTTCCTGCGCAGCACTGCCAACCTTCTTGAGAACAGAGGGCAGTTGAATAGCGGCTGTAGTTAACAACTGATTGTAATCTATCGGCAGACCATAACCACGCATTCTCACAGGACCTGCGTCCATCTCAGGAATCATAACGTGCATTGACGAGTAAAGCGTCTCATGCCCGGAAAGAATTGCCAGCGCTGAAGGCTTCCATCCATCGCCAACAATGCATCTCTTGTCTTGTGCCATTCCATCCAAGCTATATTTGGTCAGGTCGCCAGGATGAATGTTCAAAACATCATGCGCTTTGACGTACTCTCCTGATAGCAATGACATGCAGCCAGCGGCAAACTGCGGAATGGTTGCCTTGATGCCTTCCTTTTCCATCACAGCGTAAAGCTTCTCAACCAACAGCTTGCATACATCATTCCTAATCTCGATGATTTTGTCGGGATGAATCTTTGATTTTATCCGCCAAACGTGTTTTGGACCCTGCAATGCCCAATAATAATCGCCCGGCTTAACGCCCTTTTCCTGCTCATATCTCAGAAAATCAACTTCGTCAACCAACGGAACACCAAATTCCTTTGCACGATTGCGCGCATTGCATTCAGGATGGCTGGCTTGCGTTGTCGCAATAACGCGCACAATTGCATCACCTGTTGCCTCCTTGAACTGCTCGTTTATCTTTGCCAAATTAGAGCCGCCACGGTCCATCAGGCCAACAATGCCGTCATCACGGTCATACTGTTTAACGTTTACTTCTTCTTTCCGTACCTGTACAGAGTCTGCTATCATTTCTTTACCTCTGGGAAGCGAACATTGCCGCCATTGGAGTGCAGTATGCCTTCGAGCTCAACACCAATCTTATCGCCCTGAGCTGCCTCAATTACTCCGGAAATCCTTGATTCGAGCTTGTACTTGGCAAGCACTTCCTTCGATTTCTCAGGATTGTTTGTTGCGACAAAGCCATCATTGCCCAACGGCCAGGTACCATACGCGTCCTCATTTGCAGTCTTTGCAAAAGTCCTCAGCTCGGTTTCGCGCGAGTCTGGCTGGAACAAATCCTTCAATTTGACGTATAATCCGTTCTTTGCAAGAGGTTTGCCGAGTTTTCCGTCGTACGCGCCCCCACTGTTTTGGAAAAAGCCAGATGCCAGACCAGAATCGAACAATTCGCGGAATGCGGGATACAAAACAGTAGAAGGTCTGGCAAAATATTCAAGCAAGCGCCTGCCCTCATCAGTCTTATGGTAATCCTCTCCGAGCTTTTCAACCGCAAGCCGACGCCAGGCGCTTATTCCATTGCAGCGCGGATTTGGCTCACCTCTGACTGCAAGCATTGAATCTCCAGGGCGAGGAACTGGCGGATTTTTTATGACTGCTTCATCAATAATGCTCACAGTAGCGCCACCAATATGGAAAGCAGGAGAATTCTTTGCGTACCCAACAATCCTGTCCTTAACATCTTCGTGCTGCAGAATCAAAGGCACTCCAGCATCGCGCTCACACTGCTCGATATGTGCCTCGAAACGCTCGAATGGAATTTTTCCCTTAGTTTCAACGACACCGGATACAACGATGGCTCTGGCGCCCTTCTTGATTGTGTCATCCAAATTCATTGCCTGCAGGTCCTTGATGCTCACCTCATAGTTCCCATATCGCTCATAAAACTCGGGCTTTGTTCCTGCAGTATCGCAGTTAATCCAGACTGGCTTGCGTTTGGCGTCAAACACAAAATACCATGTGTTCCCTTGCTTGAACTTCTTGGGAACTCCGTCGAGAAGTGGCCTCTTGTACTGATGCCTGACGCTTATCATCGTGCCAGAGAGATTTGCGCTATACGCAACACGACCCTTCACTACAGCGTTTTCGCCATTCAGGCATGCGACGCGATGGTATATCGCGCGGTTATTCATGCCGTTTGCGACAAGCTCCAGCAACTCCAAATCGCCGGAAACAGACTCAATATTGTTTGAAAATGCTATAGGAGTTGCGCCAACAAGCTGTGCCTGAGACACCAGTCGGTCAACAAGAGAAGCAGCATGCTTGCCAGGATCCTTCTGGGCAGGGTCTCCTGTGGCTGAATGAACAAAAACATAGTGCAGGTCAGGCGGTCTTACAACACGCAATCCATTCATCTTGGGATCAATGACATCAACATATGGCACCTTGTCAAGCGTCACTGCAGTCAGCTTTGCAAGTAACTCAGAGCCCTCATCGCCCAGATTTATTACTGCCTGTCTGTATTCCTTAACGTTGTCCATTATACCTCTCCATATCACGCCAGCCGATATCGGTGCGATAGTGCAGATTGTTGCCTTCCACTGAAACCATTGACATCGCGTGCATTGCCTTTGCGCGCGCATCACGTATATCAAAGCCCTCGGCAACCAGACTAAACAACCTGCCGCCGTTTACATAGAACTTATTATCGGCCATCTTAATGCCTGCGCCATATACGGTAACTCCAAACACGCGCATGGCCTCATCCAAGCCGTAAATGCGCAAGTTCTTTTTCTTCGCAGAATCCACAGCAGCATTATCAGGATAACCACGAACAGCGCCTACAACGCACACTCGCGTTTTGTCGTCTTCTTTGATATCGATTGCGCTCGACTTCTGATTAATGCACGCGTACGCTATTACGTCCATTGGAGTCTGGATGCCAGGCACGACAACCTCTGCTTCTGGAGCGCCCAAGCGCGAATTAAACTCGACCACTTTCGGCACAAACTTTCCATTTTCCTCAACCACCATGATGCCGGCATACAAAACACCGCAGTAGGGAATTTTCCTGCCATGCATGCCCCTTATGGCGGGTGAAATAATCTCACTGGCAATCGAAAACTCGAGTGAAGGGGTTATGCCGCCTGCAGGAGCAACTGCACCCATGCCTCCCGTGTTCGGACCTTCATCAAAATTACTAAGCCGCTTGTTATCCTGCGCCGACTTTACCAAGCGGAAATTCAAGCCATCGCTGAAAGCATAAAAAGAAGCCTCCTCGCCGACCATGCCGGTTTCAATCAGGTACGTCTTGCCTGCAGGTCCAAATGACTTCATTGTTTCGATTGCTGTAATCGCCTCTTCCAGGTTTCTTGCAGGAATCGCGCCTTTTCCGGCACACAAGCCAGCTGCTTTGATGAACAGCAGCTTTCCCGGCACACTTTTGTAGACCGCTCTCGCAAACTCAATTCCCGCGCTCTCATCAGTAAAAGTCACAAAGTCAGGATGAGGGATATTTTCCTTCGCCATGAAGTTACGCGACCATTCCTTGTCCCACTCGAGCCGGGCAGCAGCTTTTGTCGGACCAAATACAGTGAACCCATTTTCCTGAAGAAGGTCAACAGTGCCAGCAGCAAGCGCGTCATCCTGGCAGACGTCAACCAAATCCGGCTTGTATTTCTGCGCAACAGCCAAGAAAGATTGCGGGTCAGTAAGCTTTCCCGGCTCAACAAGCACTTCTTTTTGACGCTTGTACTTGATAAAATCATTTCCAGGACTCACAATAATGCGCTTGACGTTCTGGCTTTTTTCATATGCAGCAGACAGCGCATGCGCCCGCGCGCTGCTGTCGACAATCATCACTGTCAAATCTTCTGGCATTTTTTTACCTCGTAAAATATTCAACTGCGTTCTTGAAAATCTTATAACCAGGACCGTGCTTGGGAACTTTTTCTCCCTGGCGCTTGAATTTCTCCTTCAGATACGGCGCATTGGGCAACCGGTCAAAATAAAATGCTCTCTCAGGATGCGGCATCATGCCGAGCACTTTTCCAGACTCATCTGTCACGCCCGCTATATCTTCGAGCGAGCCATTCGGGTTTGCCTCAAGACTTTGATAATTGCAGATTTCACCGTGCGTGTATTTTGCTGCAATCATTCCCTTCTCTCTCATGTCCAGAAAAGTCTCAAGACCGGCATAGAACTTGCCCTCGCCGTGTGCGATAGGGAAAGGATATGTCTGCTCGTTCATCCCTTTGAACCAAGGACCTTTGCCGGAAAACTTCAAATCAACCCAGCGGCAAGTATACCGAGCAGAGTTGTTATGGATAAGAGCGGAATTGCGAATTCCATATTGACCAGTGACTGTCGGGAAAAAGCCGAGGTTGACTAATGTCTGGAAACCATTGCAAATGCCCAACGCCAGCCTGTCACCTTCAATATATTTCCGAACAGTGTCCCAAATGTTGCCACGAATCCTGTTCGCCCAGGCAAGCCCGGAGCCAGTATCGTCGCCATGCGAAAAGCCGCCAGGAAGCATGAGAATCTGGTATCGCAAAAGCGTTTTTGGACTATCAATAAGATCATTCATGTGAACGATTTTTGCTTTTGCACCGGCTTTTTCAAATGCGTCCACAGATTCCATTTCACAATTCGTTCCATGCTCCTTCAAAACCATCACGCGCGGTATTGCCATCAGTAATCCCTCAACGGCGCTTTGTACGATTCAAGTATTACATCAAGATTTGTCCTGACAATTTCGTTGCCGTTTCTGCCGGTGACCACAAATGCGTTATCTTCCCTGACTGTGCCTATCTTTGCAAATGAATTGCCCTGCATGAGCTGCTCAAATTTGCCCTGATTTTGCGGTGCAACAGTCAAGACAACCCTGCCAGCGCTCTCTGAAAACAATGAGTAATCGTCACGGGTAGAATATCCTGGCAGATTTTGGAGAGAAATGTCCATGCCCAGCATGCCGCCTATGGATGTTTTTGCAAGCGCAACAGCAAGACCGCCACGATGCACGCTCTGCGCAGAAGCAACAACTCCTTCGTTGATTGTTTTTTCCAAAGCGGCATACACTCGCCTGTTCTTTGCAGCATCAACTTTCGGCGCATGACCAAAATGTTCTTTGGCATTTGGTTCCAATCCAAGCATAGAGTAATACTCTGACGCGCCAAGCTCATCACGAGTCTCGCCCAGCACGTAAACAAAGTCGCCAGCAAACTTTGCGTAAAGAGAAACGGCCTTATCGGCATCCTTCATCACGCCTATAGAAGAAATGAGCAAAGTTGGCGGAATTGAAATCTTGGTCTTCTCACCCTTCTCATCAAACCCGTTGAAATCATTGTACATGCTATCCTTGCCGGAAATGAATGGAGTGCCATAAGCAACTGAGTAATCATAGCACGCCTCTGCTGCCCGCTTCAGCTGGCCAAGCCGCTCAGGGTCATCAGGGCTGCACCAGCAGAAATTATCCAATAACGAAAGATGATTCAGGCTGGCACCAGCAGCAACAGCATTTCTGACAGCGGTATCAATCGCGCAAGCAGCCATGTCATAACTGTCAATATCGCTATACCATGGGTTGATGCCCTGCGAGAGAACAACTGCTTTTTTTGAATCAAGAATTGGCTTTGTAACAGTTGCATCACCGTTCACCCTGCCCTTGCCCTGCAAAGGCTTGATGATAGAGCCACCTTGCACTTCATGGTCATACTGCTGTGAAATGAATTCAAAGCTTGCAATGTTCAATCTGCCGAGCATTGCCTCGAATTTGGCAGTAACATTCTGCTCAAGCGGCAACACTGGGTTAACGTGCGGTGTCTTTGTAAACGCGGTCTTCATGGGGCGCGGTGGCAAGCCCTCATGCAAGAATTCCATGTCAACATCCATGACCTTTTTGCCGTTGTATTCCACGATGCACTTCCTGTCCTCGATTAATTCGCCAATAATCGTGGCTTCGACATCCCGGCGCTGCATGAGCTCTGAGAACTCCTTCCACTTCTTCTTCGGAACAGCAAGCGTCATACGCTCCTGGCTTTCAGAAATCCAGATTTCCCATGGTTTCAGCCCAGGATACTTCAACGGAACCTTGTCAAGCTTGACACGGCATCCCAATTTCGAGTCATTCGCCATCTCGGGAACAGAACACGACAAGCCGCCAGCGCCATTATCAGTAATGTAAGTGTAGAGCTTTCTATCTCTTGCTTCCTGTATGAGAACATCACTCATCTTCTTTTGCGTGATAGGGTCACCAATCTGCACTGCAGTAGCGGGACTGCCTGCACTCAATGCTTCAGATGAGAAAGTTGCTCCATGAATGCCGTCCTTGCCGACCCTGCCACCAAGCATGACTATGTAATCGCCAGCGTTGGCTTTCTTGATGTGCGACAACCTGCCGGCACTCTTTTTGGGAATCAGGCCAACAGTGCCAACAAAAACCAAGGGCTTGCCGCGGAAACGGTCATCAAACAGTACAAAACCCTGCGGAGTTGGAATGCCAGAGCAATTGCCACCAAAATTCACGCCTTCAACAACGCCTTCCAGGATTCTGCGAGGAGAAAGCATAGGATTGCTGAGCACCACTCTCTCATCAATTGTTTCCCTTTCACGGTACAATCGCCGAGTGTCTCTTGGATTGCCAAAACAGAAGCCGTACGTGTTGATTATTGGCTTTGCACCAAGACCGAAGCCCATCGCATCGCGATTGACGCCAACAATGCCGGTCACCGAGCCGCCTCTCGGGTCTAAAGCAGAGGGGCTGTTATGCGTCTCGACCTTGTGCGTTATGAGGAACTCATCATCAAATTCAACAGCGCCGGAATTGTCGGTGAAGACAGAAACGCAAAAGTCTCTCTTGCTCTTTTTCTTCCTGATTTCATCAGTCGCGCGTTTGATGAAATGCTTGAACAATCCATCCTTGATATCGTCAATCGGGTCCCTGAAGATTGTATGCTTGCAGTGCTCAGACCATGTTTGTGCGATAGATTCAAGCTCGACATCTGTCGGATTCCGCTTCTTCTTGCGAAAATAGTTCTGGATGGTCTTCATGTATGCCAGGTCATTGTTTGGCACCAATGCCAATGGTCCGCGCCTGACATTCTCAAAGAAACTGCCATCATGACCGAATAAGTCGCTCAGCTTCAGCTCGTTCTCCCCATACTTGCGCTTCAGCCGATTGAATTCCGTCTCTGGAATTTTTCGGCTGTGATCAAAGATACCCATCTTGCCAATCCTTTTCAGCTCATTGTCATCAGCTCCAAGAATATCGACAATGTCTGCAGTCGGCTTTGCGTCCAGCTTTACTTCAGGAACAGTAACGCCCATGCCCCGATATTCAACAAAAGAATGATAGTCTTTGACCTGCGTCCTCTCAATAACAGGGTTTGAAAGTGCATCAGGAATTTGCGCAATTTCTTCCTGCGAAAGCTCGCCATCGACAAAAGTTTCCTGGGATGAAAAAACAGTCTGTCCTTCAAATTTCCTCTTTAACAAATCCTCAAGGTTCACCTTCTTTGTCGTATTGCCGACATTGTCAGTCACACCAGGCCAGAAGCCAACCTCAACAGCAGCCCTGAATTTTTGAGGAGCCAGCGGCTTGCCTATAGACGCCTCCATAACAACCGGATTGATGAGAGAATCAGCGACTTTCCGTAATTCCTCCGCAGACAAGTCGGGCTTTATCGTATAAACGTCAACCAGCTCAACCTTGTTGACGGACAATCCCATGCCTTCGAGCTTCTTCTGCCTATTCCTGGCCCTTCCATCAGGAACCTTGAACTTGACTTCTATCCGGTGTGGCATGCAACTCTACTCTTTACCATGCACGTATCCACGTGCTTTCAAAATGTCAAGCAAATCTTGCCTGATTTCCTTGTAAGTGTTCAGAATCTTCTCGCCCTTGGCTCTTTCCTTCTGGTTCTCGCTGCGCAACATTTTCTCGAGCTCGCCAGGATGCGTCTTTAATGCGTTGTGCGCCCATGCTGTGCTGTCTTCCATACGCTTGTTGAGCGATGTGTAGAGTTCCGGCGTAATGTAGTTGATGTCCAACAAAATCTGCCATGCATTTGCGTCAAGCGGCACCACTGCATGCGATGGAATGTTAAGGTCTTTCATGACCTCGACACCATGCTCCAGCCGGTCAACATAGAAAAGGGCGTGAACCAGCTTGCCACCGTTGTTCGTGATTTGAGGATGCCACAAATCACGGATTGAACTGCCTTCATTCTGCAGGTCAGCAACGTGGACAATCTGTTTATCTTTCATTTCAGCTCCCAATGGCTTGGCATCCTTGTACAATTTGACGTGAGGTTTCCCTAATGCGTAAGCAACCGGATTTGAGAAATCCCAATCCCTGGTTTCACCGCCGGATATCGCGTCAAATTCATCGCCAACAGTCAGTATTATCAAGTTTGCTATGGAATCGATTGCGTCACGATAGTCCTGCCCATTCTTTTCAACCACGACACTCTGAATGTAGTAAGGACCTACTTCCCCAGATGTGTATGGAAACCACTTATCGGTAAACTTCGGCTCTCCATGCTTCACCAAACGCAGCAGGTTTTCCTTCTGTAGCTTACGTATTATTTCTGAATCAGGCATGTATACCACCCACGATGAGCCAGAACTGACCCCTATTTAAACAAATCTTGACAGGAATATAGCTATTTTGCCATAATGTTTAAAAACGATGATTGATTTGAGTGACGAATGCTCGAAAACCCAACTGTCGTCTTCGGTCTCATCGGCGGACTTGGAGGATTGCTGCGCGCAGCTGTCGGTGCGAGAAAAGCATACCTGCAAAAACGCAAATTTGTTTTCAAATACTTCCTGGCTACCGTCATAGGCGCAGTCATCATCGGAGCAATACTCGGAAGCGTGATTGGCATAAACAAAGCGGTTGCGCTGTTAGCCGGCTATGCAGGAACAGACTTTCTCGAAGGCATGGCAAAAAGCTTCAAGCTCGCCCCAATACGAATTGGGTGATTATTAGCAAAGGTTTATAAAGGCAGAAGGGATTATATATAGTGGTGGGTGTAAAGATGACCTTGCTATACAAGAAGAAATGCATGAAATGCGACCAGTTCAAGTTCTTCAAAGCACAGTGGAATGCATGCTTATCATGCCATGAAAAAAGATTTGGCAAGTATGATGGCATAGACCGCAAGAAATACGTATAATTCTCAGGAAATATTGAGCAAACACATATTAATCATGCCTGCTTTCTTTGCGATATGATAAAAGCAATATTGTTTGACCTGGACAATACGCTAATAGACTTCATGAAGATGAAAAGGCAGGCAAGCGAGGCAGCAATCGATGCAATGATAGCAGCCGGCGTGCAGCTTGACAAAGAAGAAGCGCGCAAAATTCTATTTGAGCTCTACGACCAGCACGGAATCGAGCACCAGCACATATTTGACGAGTTTCTGAAAAAGGTCAACAAGAAAATTGACTACAAAATTCTTGCGGCAGGCATTGTCGCCTATCGCAAGGCAAAAATCGTGCTTGCAGAGCCATATCCTGGAGTCATTCCAACACTTTTGAAATTAAAACAGCGCGGACTCAAGATGGCAATAGTATCAGACGCGCCAATACTTCAGGCATGGACACGGCTGACTGAAATGAAAATACAGGACTTCTTTGATACTGTGGTAACTTTTGATGACACTGGCGAGCGAAAACCAAGCGCGCTGCCATTCAAAAAAGCAATTGAGCAGCTGAAAGCAGCTCCAGACGAAGTTTTGCATGTCGGCGACTGGCCTGAAAGAGATATCGCAGGAGCAAAAGCGCTTGGACTCAAGACAGCATTTGCGAAATACGGTGCAGTAAAGCCGGAAACGGTTAAGGCGGATTATACATTGGCAAGGATAGAAGATTTATTGGAGTTGGCAGATAGAAATTAATTGTGGACTGACTATCAAGCTGATGCTTCATGTAGACTGGTTGGAAAGGTGAAGCTTTTTATAGAACGAATTTATTTGATTTTTGGGATGGGTTGAATCATGTTGGAAAACAAACTCGCTGAATTGCAAAAACTTGCGCTGCAAGATAACGATGCGGCTTGGTCGAAGATTGACGTAGAAATTCCCACGATCTGTAATGATTTCGATGTCATTAGCTGGGCGTGCACCGATGGAATGTTCTCCCGGCAATATCAACTGCAACACCTCGCCGCAAGCCTGCTTGAGAAGGCATCGTGGGGTGAACTTTCGGATACTATCGGAGACCATCTCTTCATGCTTATGAATGGAGTGATTCGTCCCGAACAGAGATACGCACAGTTCCGCATGGCATGCGCATTGTACAACAACGGCTGGCGAAGACCTGAAGTTGTACAGGTCCTCCGGAACGCTCCGGAAAAAGTAAAAGACATTGCCCAAAAATATCTTGCACAGCAATAATTCCCCTACCTTTTCTAACGGTTTCAGCACCAAGTCACTAACGGAACAACTTCGTCCGGCTTGACAAAGAATGCACGGGTGCCGGGTCTCAGATTCTTGGTGTCTGAAAAGAAACTGCCGTACTTTCTGTCTATAATTCTAATTTGTCCGCCGCCTTTGGAGCAGCGCTGCTTCTCCGCATCATACGCGCGCTGCTCATACTTCTGATATTTGAAATAGCCGCGTTCCAACGCTCTCCATTTCTGCGCATCAAGCACTAATAATGCGCCTGTGGGACTGGGACCGGGCGGTTGCACGCCTGGCTTTGGCGTTAAACCAGACTCTAATGGAGGAAAGGCATATGGGTCACAGCACCAGTAAGTATCCGTTTTGGTGCATTGCGCCCACTGTAATAAAGCGGTATACTCTTGCCCTGCCAAGATTGCTATGCCAGCACAGGGTGAGGAGCGGTAACGCCAGGAATACCATGGCCTGAACGTCTTTGTCGGCCAGATGCACACATTTGCAAAACACTCGCCTATCCGCGGCTCGTCACGCTCGCAATAATAATTCTTGTTAGTATTAATGCAGGTCATCCTGTCATCAGCACGCGAGCCAACCTTTTTCTCCCGCTCGACCGTTACCAAGGAGAACTGGTCATTGTTGATATTGGCATTGACGTAATCACTGCTCATGAAACTTGCAGCAGAAACAGGAACAGCAAGCAACAAAAGCAACAACACTCTTTTCATACAGTCATTTTTAGCCGCACACTATATAAATCTTGTCAGGCATTGCTGAGCAAACGCTTAAAAATACCTTCGTACTAATCAGGCCAATGGACATCCGACACCGGATTTTCGAGCTTTTCACAAAAAGCAAGCGCCTGCGGTTTTCAGAGATAGAAAAAGCGCTCAGCGTCAAAAGCAACACGCTCGCATACCACCTTGAAGGCATGACCACAGAAGGCATGCTTGTCAAGGAAGAAGACGACTACCTGCTCAGCACCCAGGGCGAAAAACTGCTTCCGTTCTTTGCGCACATCACGCAGAAAATAACCGGCGGTTGTTTGCCTGTCGTGCTTGCAGCAATAGTAAAAGATGAGCAGATACTCCTAATCAAGCGCAAAAAAAGGCCATACCAGGGCTACTGGGGGCTTCCAGGAGGAAAATTGCACCTTGAGGAAAGCATACCAGACTGCGCGCTCAGGGAAGTCAAAGAGGAAACAGGATTGGAATGCAAGTTCTCACATATCGCTGCCATCATACACGAACGCGTAAAAGAGCATGACGAATACAAGCACGCGTTCTTACTGTTTCTTACAGTTCTCAAGCCGGTTTCAGGCACTATTAAGGAAAGCGAAGAAGGAAGACTGGAATGGTTCCCGCTCAAAACCCTGCAGCCGGAAAGAATCATACCCTCGGACTATCATATGCTTAAGGACCATCTCAAAGGTACTTCTAACATCACTTGTGTAATAATGGAAGAAAAAGAAGAAAAAATAATAAGTTTTGAGCAGACTAAAACTTAGCTGCGAACCTGCCGACCATCGGGGTTGGTTTTTCTTTTCCGCTGAACGCGTTAACCACGCTGATAATCCACAATATCAGGCAGATGGCGTTCCAAATCATCACCAACGGAATGGTAATCACCAGAATCGTCAGGATAAGATCGCCAACAATCAGCGCAATGCCGAGCGCCAATCCCTGTTTTCCGTAAAACCTCGCAAACTTGTCACTTTTTCTCGCGAGCATCACCAGAATAAAACCAATAATTGGCAGTGTGCCGATAAATGCCCATCCGGTACTTTGTTTTGCCATACTATCACCTCTTTGGCACTATCAGGACATGAGCGTTTAAAATGGTTGCGGTTTCAGCACGTTGCCGGCTTTTGCTCAGCACGACGGACTTTGGTTTCCAAATTATCCTCAACACTGCGCGTCTGCGGAAGAATACGCAAGTTTCCCTGCAAGTCCCTGATGACCACATAATTGAGCATTTCTTTTATTGAATACCTCTTTGCCTGCTGCCGGATCTGCTGGGCAATAGGATTACCATCAGGCACAACATACTCACCGTTTTCGCACGTCACGCCTTTAGATGGAATCTCTCTGATAGAACCAAAAACAATATCGCCAATGGCCTTTCCACGCGCCTGGTTGCCATAGTATACCTGCACAGGCCCATTTTCACCATTCTCCTGGTAAATAGAATACGCACCAAACCGTGTATGTAGTAATGTCTTCTTCATGTCTTCACCCTCCACTACGCCTCGAGGAAACTGAGCTGTTAATAAATTTTGTGCACAAGATTTATATACATATCTCCGACAAAAATATCATGCGATTTTGCTGAAGCAGGACGCAAAAAAGAGGCACGCATGATTGTATTCAAATACGAAAACGCGCTTATTCCGAAGAGCAAGATATCTTCAATTGCAAAAAAGCTCGTGCCGGAATTGAAAAAGCTTAATTCTGCCGGATATGATGATGACAGGGCAAGCATCAACCTGCCGACAGATGACAAAATGTTGAGGGTGGTTAATGCCGCTGTCGAGCTCAAGAAAAAGCTCCATCCGCAGTTGATTGTCGTTGTCGGCATTGGAGGCAGCAATCTGGGAACGGTCGCTGTCCAGGAAGCAATACTTGGCAAACAATGGAACCTGCAGCACTCACCAAAAATATTGTACGCGGATACTGTTGACCCGGATGCATTACAGGCAGTAATTGAAGAAATGCAGCAAGTGCTAAGACAAGGACAACAAATTGTTCTGAACGTCATCAGCAAGAGCGGCAGCACAACAGAAACAATAGCAAATTTTGAGATTTTGCTGAACGTTCTCAAGCGGCACAGAAAGGACGCCCAAAAATATGTCGTTGTTACAACTGACAAAAACAGCAAACTATGGAATCTTGGAATAAAAAGTGGGTTTTCCTTGCTTGAAATTCCCCGAAAGGTTGGTGGAAGATACAGCGTATTCTCACCAGTCGGATTGTTTCCGCTTGGAATGCTTGGCATCAATTTGAAAGAGCTTTTGAGCGGGGCTGCAGAGATGAGAAAACAATGCATATCGCTCAACGTGAAAAACAATCCGGCAGCCATTGGCGCGAGCCTGATTTATTTGCACAACAAAACAGGCAGAAACATCTATGACCACTTCATTTTCGCAACAGACCTTGAAAGCATGGGCAAATGGTACAGGCAATTGCTGGCAGAAAGCGTCGGAAAAGAACAAAACTTGAAAGGAAAGCGCGTCAATGCAGGCATCACACCAACAGTCAGCATAGGAAGCACGGATTTGCACAGCATGGCACAGCTGTATTTAGGCGGACCATCCGACAAGCTCACAAATTTTGTCATCACGCATTTTAACACCACGCTTAAAGTTCCTTACTATCCGGAATACAATGCACTTGTTCCTGACCTGCAAAAAAAAGAACTAAATCACATCATGCACGCCATGCTGTACGGGACAATGGCTGCATACAAAAAAGGAAAAAGACCATATACAGAAACACGCCTGGACGGAAAAAACGCAAAAGCGGTCGGTGCATTCATTCAGCTCAAGATGATTGAAACAATACTTCTCGCAAAACTATTGGATGTCAATCCATTTGATCAGCCGGCGGTTGAGAGTTACAAAAAAGAAACAAGGAGAATACTCGTCAGGTAAACAAGCCTTTAATCCATTTCCAGAGGCTGGCCCAAAAGCCGAGCTTCTTTTTTACCGGCACTTCATCCAATGGCTCGTACGCGCCGGCCGGCGCCTTTGTTGGAGCGACAGTTGCCTGCACAGGCTTTGCGATTGTTACATTTGAAACGGTCGTAAAATTTGTCATGCTGCTTTCATTTGCCGTAATATTTGAGGAAATATTTTTCCGCTCTCTCAGCTTTTTCTCAAATAACAATGGAACAGAGCCGGAATTTGAGGGAACGATATGCTCTTTTGTCCTGACATTCTCAATGTTCGCCTGCGCCAAAAACTTCGCAGCAGCATTACGGTCTTTTTCACTCACTCCGGTTATCAACAACTGGACCTTGCCGTTGTTTTCATACAATTTCACATAACCAACACTGCCGCCCAGGTCCCTGTAACAAGGCTCGGGCTCACCCATAAGCTTGTACGCGGCACGATTATCACACGGGCTGCCAATCACAATCGCATTATGTCTTGTAATATCAGAAATCTCGGTGTCGAGAGTTGCCGTGCCAACCTCAGTAGTAACGTTTTCATACCTCGCAAGACTTGTAGAGACAACAGTTGCTGAAATGACATCCAAACTCGACGCTTCCTCAGCAATAACATACTTTGCAACAAACTTCCCGTTCTGCACGAAGAAAAAAGGCCAGTCAGAAATCAACGTGGCATTTACTACAGGAATGAAAAGCAGCAACAGCCACCACACTTTTTTCATAATTGCAATTTGAGCCGTTATTTATTTAAAGATTGTTGTTTACTATAGATACTATGAAAAAAGCGGTGTTGCTCCTGTTTCTTATAGCGTGCACGTACAACCAGTACGCCGCGCGCTACGTCATTGATGGAGATACATTTGTCCTCAACAACGGAGATACAATACGGCTTGCAGGCATTGACACACCAGAAAAAGGAGATATCAATTACGACAGGGCAGGATACGAATTACAAAGAAGGCTGGTTGGGAGAGAACTGACATTTGAAGGCGATTCATATGACAGATACGGCAGACTCGTGAGATTTGTATTCGCAGATGGGGTTAACGTCAACGTAGAGCTTGTGCGAACGGGATGGGCAAGAGCATTTATGCACAAAGGAACACCTTACGAATCACTGCTCGAGAAAGCGCAGGCAGAAGCACGTGCAGGAACGAAAGGCATCTGGCACGTCGATGATATGGTATATCAGCGGCTCGGCCACCGCTGCGTGGAGCTCGGATGCCCGCTCGGCACTATCGCTGTTGCCAGCACATACGGAGAAGTGTTTTATAATTGCGGCTGCCCTGATGCATTGCGCATCGGAAAAGAAAACATAATTTGCTTTACGGGTGTGCAGGACGCGATTGCTGAAGGTCTCAGAGAAGCAAAACGCTGCTAATCCGGAATGACGCAGCAATACTTTTGCAAGCCTTCATCAAAGAAACAAGGATATGCGCTTGTCTCAGCTTCCTTTCCAAAACTGCAATCCCACTTGTCCTTATTTTCGTACAAATACGCCCGCTGGTCCTCGATAAAGTTATCGTACTGCAACTGTTTGCCCATGGCACCAGTTCTGCCAGACATCGCCTTCTTCAAGCCGCCACCATATACCTTGCTGCCGTAGCCGTAAGAAGAACTGTATGCGCCGGTGGCTGAGTTAACATACAGAACTGCAAATATTGATATAACGAGAATGACCAAAATGCCGACAGCAGCAAAACGTTCCATGTGAACCTCTTTTCAGTTATTTATGCCTGGACGTATATAATAATGTTTGGATGCGCAGCAGTTTTTGATATTTTTTTCAAGTACACTTTTTATTACTTCAGCAGTGGTTATAATTCATTAAATAGGGGTTGCATCATCAGTGATGTTCAAAGGTGAGTTATGGGTAGAAAAACATTACTCGTTTTCAGTAGAAACCTGTTACTGTTCGCTTTACTTCTCATTTTTGCAGCCATAACTGTTTCAGCAAACGACCCCTGTACTCTCAAATGTCAAGCAGAGTGTGTAAAAGATGTAGGTAGGCCGACTCAATTGTTTTATCCTGGTCCTTTAATTGTTGAGGGAGCTGGCGCGTGTCCGCAGAGTCAAGTTGCACTTGCTATAGCATGTTCAAACATTATAGTGGATGAACAGCATTGCACAAAAAGCAGGGGACTCTTTTGGGATCTTAGAATTGCATCGTGTAATTGTAACAAGCCTGAACAAACTCCAGCACCGACTCCTCCTTGCTCTGATAAGCCTATATGTAAGCTAAGATGTCAAGCAAGATGCAAAAGAGAAATAGCTCGAGGGGAATTTGTTGAATTTTTCAGTTCTATGATAAATGAAGACGCGAATAGTTGTCCTACAAATCAAGGTGATGTGGACAGCACATGTCTTCAATTATTTTTGGACGAAGGTGTATGTACAAGAGGAGGTGGAGTGTTTGGAGATGGCAATTATATAAGATTTGCAGCTTGCGATTGTGTAAAACCTGAATGTACGCCGACGCCAACACCAACACCTACTAATACTCCAACATCAACTCCAACTGAGACTCCGGAATCTTGCTCTGAGGACTTTGGCGGATTCTGTATTGATTTTTTTGCTGAACCAG